>Ga0116229_10006211_pt1 | contig 19299 bp, 10 predicted proteins | sample S1TSphgellanicum_3_FD_87313 | JGI IMG/M metagenome (GOLD analysis project Ga0116229, IMG submission 87313) | Host-associated microbial communities from peat moss isolated from Minnesota, USA - S1T2_Fc - Sphagnum magellanicum MG | ecosystem: Host-associated > Plants > Peat moss > Unclassified... | reverse complement strand
TTAAAGGTTTGTGCTTTAAAAATGGTGTTTTGATTAGTAAGATTTGGCTAAATTTTCTTATGGATAATGAAGAAAAAAAAATTTTTTGAAGAAAAATTTATTACTATGGCAAAAAACAATTTTAAAAAAAAAAAAAAAAACACTTGGGGGGGGCAACATAGGGGTAATGGGAAATTGTGTTCTTAGTTTTCTCTATTTCTTTTTTTAGTAACATTTGAAGACATCTGTAACCGTGCCACAGAAACTTCTCGAAGTATTACTTTTTTGAATATTCTAATAATTTCACCCCAAAAAAAAAAAAAAAAACCCATCACTAAATATCCCCTTATCACTTTCTGTGTTCAAACTTTTGCTACAAAAACACATTTTGCATTGAAAGAAAAACATATGGCCTTTTCAAGTTTTTTCTCCCAAAAAAAAACATTTCACAAAATGGCAAAATTTTGCCACAATACATTTACTGCCTCATCATCAATGTAAGATTTTATTTTATTTTATTTTATTTTATTTTTTTGGGACAAAACTTTGCATCCTGGTAACAAAAACATGCCAGTGCAACTCATACAAAGGGATTTTTTTTTGAAAAAGAAGGCCAAAATTACCAGATTTTTGAGGGGAAAAAGAAATTCTGAAATAGCCAGGTTAGGCAATAGATTCAGCATGTCCCTCGAAATCCTTTTACCAAGCCCATTAGATCTACATATTAATAATTAGTCATGTTGTACATTCACTTACTAAGAGCTTTTAAAAGGAAAATCTGGCAGGAAGTTCTGAAAGAGGCACCATGGAAGTTGCAAATGAAAAAATATGGATACCGTAGTACCTTGGCCATTTCAACATATGTTTGTGGAATAATTAATTAATTTAATTTTGAAACATTCATTTCGAAAAATGGAATATTCTTAAATATTCACTATTTTCCTTCACAATATTTTTTGATTTGGAAGAAATAATTTTTGAAATTTTCAACATTTCTGAAAATAATATAATTAGTGTCGAATTGGCCATGGTACTAAGGTATATGAACACTTTTTCAAGCAAATCATGGACATTTGAAACATTAGAATAGATCACATATGGAAAGCCACTTGGCTCATCTTCCAATTATTGAAAGAGGTTCTAATGGGTAATCACTTACTCACAACTCATTAGTGGTTAAAACAACTCCACTTATAGCCTCTATTTTGAGCCTCGAGCAATGTTTATCATCCAACTAGTGTATAGTTTCTTTCTCACTCCCAACTCATAAACATGGAAAATGGGACAATATAAGGTGAGAGACTATTTAAATTCAATGACATGGGCCAAGCATTACAATCAACCAATCAAGAGCAATCATTTTATTATACATTGTCTTTTACAAACATGGGATCTGATGCAAATTCTCTAACTCAAATTGTGTTTTTTATCCCAAAATGCATATAAATATTATAATTTCATCGAAAATATATTTTGTATGTCATTACAAGACTATTACTATTTGCATATTAGAATTTTTTTTTTTGTAAAGTCACCTTGTCTTTTAGCCTTAATTTGACTCTTTATCCCTAGTTCAACCCCAAATGAGGGTTATCCATAAAATGGGCAAATGTTTTGAAAAAAATAAAAATAAAATCAATACCTAGGATGAAGTTGATGAGATTTTAAGGCTGAGGCAAAAATTAAACAACAAAAGAAAGCATAATACATTGAGATAATTAAAAATAGAGGTTGAGCATCATGACAAATTTAAAAATCATCATGAAACTCCTTTTATCATCATATGCTATTGTATTTTTTAATATTTTTTTGCCTTAGTTTTTGTATCTCAACCTAGGTTCCAAGCCTATGTTTGAGTGAAATAAACTCTGTTAACCATTAATATGCATCTATTTATCTAGTAACCAGTAGTGTTTTTCTTTTCAAATTTGTGATGTTGCTCAACTGATGATAGTCCATAAGTATATTTAAATGAATGTAAATGAAGTATATTCAAATACATGTAAATATACTTATGGACTTTCATTTGTAAATGCATTCACCCACGACTGAGTCATTAATGGCCATCTAATGGATGGTGCATTGGTGGGTGTTGGCCAACTTTGTTAATCCTCCATTCCACATCTTTGCAAATTCACAACTATTTTGATGACAGTGGTTTAAAACTGACAAAGCATCCTATTCCTTAAAATTATTTCCATAATGTTTAGGCTGATTCTCACCCAATGTGGAGATTTTCTAGTGTAATTTTCCTCACCCCCTGCCATGATACTCAAACCTCCAGGTTGAACTCCAACAAAAGATCCAATTTTTGTTATTTTTGGAATTTGAAGGGGGTTTTCTGTTTTTTTCCTCAACTCTTCAACCTTTGCTTCAAAAGCTCAATCTTATCTGGAGATAGATTCAGCACTAATTGTTAATTTTGAAACTCGAAGTATCCCCACCGAGAAATGAGCGATTGAAGCTTTGAACCTTGGGGAATCTCCAAAAGTTCCACCAGCACTGTGGCTAGGTATGAAGTATGGGAGATTCATTGATCAAAGCATCAGACCATTGTCTGTGACAAACTGCCCCAATGGAATGAGCAACTTTTCTGCTTGCAGTCACTGACTCTTTAGATCTGCCTTTGACCAGTGCAACTTCCATCTTAGGAGGATATGGTCCTTCTTGGGTGAACCAGCATCACCTACACTGGCACCATGGTAGAAACCTCAAACAAATTTTGGTCCTTCCAATTTAGAGATTCTTGGAGTGGAGGTTTTGGTTCTGATTCTAGCACAATTTTCGAAATACAAGAACGTATGAGCTTAGTTCAAAATTGGGTTTAGTTCCATATACAAACTACACACTACCCAATGCTAAAGATTATATGGGTATAAAGTTTTTTAAACAAATTAATATTGAGATCTATATCAACAACTAATTAAAATTAATACTTAATTATAGGTTCAACCTACTTAGCAACTTTTCCTAAAAAAATCAACTTGCCTACATACAAAACCTGACCATATGTTCAAGAGTGTTTTTTCATAATTTTAGTTTCAATTTTGAATCTAGCACAATACTAATTTCATGGTTCCATTCTTGTGACAGCTCCCAACAAAAAAGGTTGTCCACTCAAGTCAAAGTCACGATAACTTGAACCTAAACTCCCAGATTTACCAAATGCAAACTTATACCTTCACCACACTAGATATTACACCTACTCTTGATGGTATTGTTTCAAGCAAAAGTTTGGCCTATCCAAACAGATTGAAAATAAGAGGTTTGTGTACTATTGTTGGGTGGTTCAAACTTGATGTTTATCTAAAACCTCTGACATTGCAAGAGGAGAGAGAGAGAGAGAGAGAGAGAGAGAGGAGGGGTTCTTTCTTTCTACCCTCGGTCAACCCTAAGCTGCAGCTGCTGCTGATGACAAGACAGTTGCTCATCATCTTGTGCACTGACAAGACAGTTATGGGCCGCCACAGGTGACAATTGAATTCATCATTTGGGTTCTGCACTGTCGAACATTATTAGATGGATGCGTCACACTTGTTCGTCTCCCCTCCCCAACCCACCCCCCCCGCCCCCCCCAACTTTTGGACTCAAGTTTGAATGAAGAAGCAACCGTATGTATGTATGTACCTAAGTAAAGTACCGCTGCAAAGTAAGCAATGCAAAGTAATGTGCCAGAACCTTGTCCAGAACCTTGTCTGACTTTGTTAATACAAGGAGCACTTTGAGTAAAATCTTTTGAGTAAAATCAGAGAATGATGTGTAACAAAACTTCTTATCTTATCCACGAGGGTTGAATGCTGTCATCTGTTATCATGAGCAGCAGCAGCATATCCTGAGTCAAATCTCTGAGTAAAATCAGAGAATGATGTGTAAAAAATCCTTCTTATCCTTGTGAAAGGCTCTTTGCAATTTTGGCCTGTTGTTTGCATGCATATAACTTGTAAGTAAGTACTCATTCATTATTAAGGCAACTCACAAGAGAAACTTTGCCACCATCTTGGTTTTTCTCATAGTCCTGGAAAAATAGTAAAGGAAGAAGAATTTTTTTTAAAAAAGAAAGTGCATTGTAAATGTGAATGTGTGAATACATAATAACTAGTCATTCATCGATAATATGTTTTTATAGGGTGTTTTTTTTCTAAAGCAAAAGATTGAGTTTAGGATGTGTTTCTATTATTGAAGCTAGGTGTTATTTTAGTTGGATAGTCCAAAGAATAAAATACTAGAAGTTTCTAGGCCCTAATCCTTGCATAATAGTTTTCAAAAGTGTATAGGTTGTGTGAAACCCAATTAAATAAGGATGATGGTGTTGAAGGTTATAGCAAAAATAAAGTTCGACTATTTTTTGAAATAAAACTTGCCTGTTTGTGACAATTCATTATTTTGTTTCCTTTTGATCTATTTAGTTTTATGTGGTTGGCTCTATATGTTTAAAATTATTGTGTTGAAATAAAAAATCTTTAAAACATGGGACTTATTGGTAATTACACTTCTAATAAGCCTCTTTCCTCATGGGCACAAAACATCCCATGTCCCTTAATTCATTATCTTTCATTGAACTTCATTGTTTACATCATCAATTTTCGTTTTCACACACCACCACAAACCCATTCTCCACCCCCCATCCTATGCAAATCACGCAACACCCACCAACCCCCCAATACCATTTTAACAAACCACACACCACCCAGTGATGACCCCTATCAACCCCAACCTTTGGTGTGAATGTGAAGCCCCAACCCAACATTTTCTCAATCCCTTTCAATAATACACATGTCGAACCTTCTCCCCCTTTCATTTTGTTAGCCTCTATAGTTGCTCATGATCAAACCCCCCAACCTACCCCCATCCTCCCAACACACTTGTAACTTCCATTTAGAAGCTTTTACCCCACTCGTGGGAGTCAATTTACATTTTGAAGGTTAACTCGTCACTAGCATCCCTGTCAAACATCCAATCCATCTAATCCAAACCTACATGACCTTCCCTGCCCAATACTTTCCTTTACTCCCAACCCATTAGCATAAATATGGGCTTGGGTTTCAACATTAAATGTCTTTGGGTCCTTTCATCTTGGCTTTCATGATTTTTGACTATACAATTACATCCCTATTGCCTTGTGACGTGATGTACAAATGGCACTTCGTTTTCCACTAAATAAGAGCATAGGACCCCTATGATGCAACATCTTGGCATTTGCTCTTCCTGTTACCCCAATGGTGTTTCATTTTACCCCTTTGAAGGGGGCCACTAAGCATAGGGAAACAAAGATCCGATTTAAATGTTATTTAGTAAGTAATTAGAAAACCTACATGAGGAATTTTTTTTAAGAGCTTAAGCTTTAGTAGCAAGTTCAAATTCAATGCCTCCTACCCAACATGATATTCCAACTCATAAACATTTTCTTCATAGTTTAATCTTTAAATGTGTAAAAAAATACTTTCATGCAGCACGCGTTCTAGCACCATTTTTTCTTGCACCCACATCTTTCAACGCCACCTTAGCTCTCATTAACCTACATTTTAAATCAGACGAGGTTTTCCCACTTTTTTTAGAATAATATGAACCAAACCAGGACCTTGAATTTTCATTTGACTCTTTCAAACTAACGTTCCAACACATGCCAAATTTATCTTCAAGTGGTCATTATAAGATGGTCTTCGAACCCCTCTAAGATTATTTTCACGTAAAAGATTCAGCAAATGGATTCTCATAGTTATTTCAACTTTGTTTTCATATTGCACAATATCACATTCCACATCAAATTGCACATATTTTTGGGATGGCCCGCATTTTAGACATGACCAAGCCTTTAGGTGGAGTTTGTCCCATTGCCATAAAGGAATCATTGTATCAACTCATATGTCACACTTTATGCCTTTAATTTCACAATGCCTTTGCAACACATTTCTCCCCACACCAATTTGAAATAACAACCAACGGTGAATGTGAAACAATAATCCATGGCATTCGGTGCACCTTGGACCTTCAGCCTAACTAGATTGTTTTTTAGCTAGATGTGACAAATGCCTTCAATTTGATGTCAAGTTTCAAAATTTTCATGCAACAAGTGGGGACATCATACAACTTATCCTCTTTGTTTGCACATTCCATGCATTTGAATATCGCTTGTTTTATAGTCACCATGATCGTGATGGTGATATCACGTTCATCCCATCTACTCTAGGAATTCGTTAAAGTGATTCTTTGGGAGGGACGTTATTTGCCTTTGTTCACCTTAAGGCATTACATTCTACAACTAACCATTTCCCCTCCTGTCTATTTCCATCCATTGCAAATGACATTCACGTCATTGACTCCCTTCCATTATATCATTTGCATATGAGAATTTTTAGATTTAACTTCATGTGATAAGTCTTTTTATCCAACCTAAAAAATGTGTAACATGGTCCCCCTCGAGCTTGTCACCCAACTTTGATACCCCATCTTAGTTTAACACACCATCAAAAGAAATTAAAATCTTGGGGGTTCCATTGCGCACTTCATCATTCAAATCATCCCTCATAGAAAACACATTGCTACAAAATGTTTGACATCTTGACCATTTCCCTAGGTTGTGGCAATGTCCAAGTAACATTTAGGATATTAATTCATTGTTACACACAATAGCCATCGTATTTATTACATTCAACACCTCCTTCTCCCACCTTCATATATTCCCTTGTTTATTTTTATTATTCCTTCCTTCAAGTGTTTAGACACCTCCTGGATTGAAGGTCCTTTGATAGCCTTGAAGAACTTTTAGCTTGTAAACAAACCTCTCTCCCAATAACTTTTGGTGGCATCAAACACCAACATCCACCATCACCCAATAACTTATTTAGGGAGTTGGGCCCTTGTAGACTTAATCATAGCTACTAAACTCATGGTTGATTAATGTCCCTTCCTTCTTGAAACCTTACTGTGAATCGACAACAACACCTTCCCTTTCTAACAACACTTCAAGGCAACATGTGATCTTTTACCACCCCAACACGAAAGTGTCTCCCTATTTTTGAACAACTCATCGGACAACAAATGGTTCATCTTCAAAATTCCATTTTGGAACGTTTACACCAACATAGTTTTTTTAGCATGTTTGATCTCCAACAAGATATTTGAAGCCCATCATGCCTAAATTTTATCATGTTCCAACCTTGGGGGTGGGCATTGGCTTATAACTCAATCAATTTTCCCAACCTTTCGATTATCTTCCTTAATTATTTCCACAACATTTAAAACATGGCTTGAATTACCACATCTTTCAATTGTAGGTTTTTTTCCAATGTGTGTGCACACATCCCCTTGACCCTATGGGTATCCACCTCTTACATTGCACCCATGGCAATGAACGCATAACAACCCATGATGTAATTCGTGACACTTTTGTTGCCATTACACGAAATGTTAGTTTCCACATGAGACGAAAACAACTATATGCACTTCACTCAACCACACTTAATTCCTCTCATTGACAAGTTGACATTATGCTCACAAAATGTGGAATTCTCACCTTAGCTGACATTGTTATAGTTGACCCAACACATGTAGATCTATTTCCTCGATCTTTCACAACTCAAACATCTGTTACCTTCAATGCAATTCAAGCCACCAAAAAAAAAATCCTGACCAACACCTCATTGATCAATTCCTCCCTCTAACAATTGAAGTATTTGGGTGTTTACACAAATAGGCAGATGTGTTTTTACACGATTGTGCTAATGTTATTTGGAGCCTAAAAGGGCTCAAAGGCCTTCCCCTTTTTGTCTTGGTTACTTTTCTTCATTAAAGGGTTTCAATTATGTTGTAAATGATGCAATTTTCTCCATCTTAAATTAGGCAATGGTGATAGGCTTAGTTATTTCCCAACTTCCACCTTTCAAAACACATCCCCCAACACACATCCACATTCCTTGAAATACTCAAATGTGAGTCCAAAAAATGAAAACAATTGGAAAAAAGAATTGGGGTACGCTCCTTAGCTCGCATCATTTCAAGTGTAAAAAGGCATGTTAAAACTTTAGGATGGGGACTAAAATGAGTGACAAGTGGGTCAATTATTCACATGGACCTGCACAAACCAAACAACAAGTTGGTTAATGTGTGGTTGGAGCACTTTTGGTGCATGAACAAACCATAGGCATACATGGACTCACAAATTCACCACAACTTGGACTTAGGTGAAGCCACCACCTTCCCTTTTATAATATTCTCTATGATTAACCACGGGGGCTACATCCAAATGTCATTTTGTCCTTGGGAATCCCAAAATTTTCAAAATTGGGACTCCCGACACTTTGGAGGGCCATAATTTTTTGTGTAGACCTTTGATTGAGGTGAGTTCTAAAACAACGTTGTAGCTTTCGTTGAGAGATTTCCAATGATATGTGGCACACCACCTGCGCGCATGTATTTCAGGGCGATTCTTGACTTTTAATGGGCAAAAGTCAAATTGGCACTTTGATTATTTGCCTTTCTTTTGGCTGTAACTTGTATTTTAAATATTCAAATGAATCATGTGAGCCCATTTTAAACATTTACATTTCAAGAACTTTTCAATGATATAAGAAAATATTTAATATAATGAGTTTTGACCTTTGAAATACCTTTTTGAAAATTCAAGATTCCATAAGGATTTCAACTCTCAAAGTGAGAGCCCACTTGGGAGTGTGTAGGTTCATTCCTTCACACTTTCAGGAGTGCAAATGGGACTTCCGAATCGCACTGTTGGCTCGCACCTTTCCATGCCTTTGCTTTGGTTACAAACCCAAAGTTGGGGTTGTGACATCCCCCATTGCCACAGCTAACCTATTACAAGCCATTGGTTATTGAAATGGAGAGTTTTTGACATTTAATCTGTGTTAACTTGAGTATTAAAAATAGAATTTTTTTAACACTATAGGTGTTAAGAAATGATAATATTATCATTGGAAGGTATTTAGTATTAAATGGTAAAACCATTACAAGAATATTTTAAAGTGAAGATTTTTTAACAATAATACTATTAGTATAACGAACTATCTTCTTAGGATAGAATAATCAAAAGTTATTTTAAAGAGGAATTTTAATAAAAATAATATTATTTACTAAAAATAATTTCATAATTTATTTCACTTAGAAAAACATCCTAATAACTATTTAATTACTAATGATAAATATCCTACTTATCATTTTTTATTTACTAGGGGTGAAGCCATGTAAGTTAATTAGTCCAAGTGGATAAAAGATGGATGGATTTCCCTTAACTAGGATGTGTGGAATGGATTAGGATGAGGAGAGCTAGGAGGATAAGGATTCATCATTTGTGTCATGAGCATCTTTCTTAAGCTCTTTATTTATTTCTTGGGAGGAATGAAAGATTTCATTTTTAGACCATTAGATCATTAGAAAATTAGATCATTAGCATTAAGAGGATGCTTGTGTGTGTGAAGAGAAACAAAGTAATAAAATAATATTGTACTTGGTGTTATGTAATGGAGAATGGTTGAAGATTGTGTGGAATCAACATGTGCATTATTTCTTGTTATTTCTATTGACCTCTAGGAAGGTAGGGAAAGTAGTTCCTTCTTAATTGATGTAGACTATTAGTTCATTAGTTTGGTTTTTTTTTTTGTTTTTTTTACAATGAAAATAGTTTATGTACTTGCTATTGGAATAAAAAATCATTCTATCACAAGATGGTAATTACCATTGGAAGGCAACAACCAAGAAGTAGAAATAAGATTTGAAGTTCATGGGGAAAGTAACATTGTTGTAAATGGTAAACAATAGTTACAAATGGTCTATAGGTGTTGCAAATGATAGGCAATAGCTATTGACAATTTGTAGATAGTTGAGGCTCTTTTTTCAAGTTTGCCGATGACAATATGTGCATGACAATGCTTGTTGCAAGACAGTAACTACAACATGACAACATATAGACAATGGGCATGTTCTATTTTCATGTTTTCACTCAACAACCTTTTTCCTTGACGATAACTAGATTGCGGGATTCCACGGTTTAACATTGATGTTTTAAACTATCCCTTGTTTTTAATACCTTTTTTACATTTTCTAAAGATGCGATGTGTTTCACAAATTCAAAACTCGTATTCAAACAATCTCATCAGTCAGCCAAAAAAAGAAAAAAAATCTTTGCACCTAAGGACAAGCTAACGAGAAGCTTATGATGCTTTTACAACATTTAAGTTCCAGTTTTCTCTGAAGCTAACTCCTCAAAGCAATTCAAAGCTCCAATTCCAACACAATCTGATTGGTCACATAAACTTTTGTTTTTTTTATCCCAAGACACAAAGCCTATTCCATACGGTGTAGACCCCATATATATATATATAATTCAAAACATTTTCTACACTAATCCTATAGTCCTTGTCTCAGGTCTGTACACTGACAGGGTTAATTCAAACAAACCCAATTCAACAAAAACTCTACTTTCATCCCAAAAGAGTTTGAAAGGTAAACAAGTTCATGCACAGAAACAACAAACACCATGTCCCATGTTCTGGATTCATGAGACAGTTGAGGTAGTGTCCAAAAAAGTCCAAGAAAGGACTCCCGGGTGCACAATGGGGAGCACCCATCATGAATTTTGCCTGATTGATGATGCTCTCAATGATGGTTCCCAACTTAACTCAAGATTCTTTTCAGTCCCCCCTATCCTACCACATTGCTAGGTATAGACTTACTTTGTTGCCTAGGCCTCTCCAATCCAAACTCAAAGAGAGAATTCAATAATGACAGATAATTCTCCTCACCTTTTTCTTATCACAAAATAGTGGTTTTTTTGGGTAAAATTTTCCACTCTATTTTGTGATGTAGTAGACAAAGTGGTGATCATCCATAGGAAGATTTGGGGTAGCAATAAAACAAGATAGTTATGTAAATAAATAAAAAGAAAATTCAACATCCTTCTATATTTTTGGCTACCAGTTGGAAGCAAATATATACAAATCTGATGATTTACTTCTTTTTTTGTTTTAATAAAAATTTGGTGAATGTAAACCCCAAAAACCTGGATGCCCAAACTACATTTCTACCAAACACTAGGTAGTTTGTTTATTGTGTAAGCTTTTCACTTCACACAGGCTAGTCTGAGATTGATTTATAGCTACTAATAAAAGAAAATTAGTTTATTCAAACCAAGTTTGTTGGTTTGGTATCAAGTATATTATAGATTAGTCTCATCACCCTTTGTATATGAGTCTCTACAAAAAAAATGAAATACAATAAGGAAACTGGTACCAACCGTGCATTATGTGTAGGATAATGGCCAAGGCCATGAGCATTACCCGAATAAGGGCCCACATGAGACAAAACTAAGGCAAGCCCAATTCTGGTAACTCTACTATCAAGGTTGTTACATGGCCAAAATTTGATATTTCTTTTAAATTTTTATTTTTATTTTTACTTTGATACCCAACTAGTAATGGTCCCCCCCCCCCTCCCCCAAAAGAAGTAGCATGACCATTTGGAAAAGCAAAACACCCACCTCTATAGGCACTTCATTTTTCAAAATGCCCGCTCGTTGTTCACACGTGATTAACTCATATAAGGTGTCCTCCATTTACACTATCACAAAGTGCAAATTTTTTTACAAATTGGTGATGCATCAATACCATTCAATGGTTGTTTTTTTTTCAAATTTGTGAGGTAGGTAGGTTGGCGATCATTCACAAAGGGGACTTAGCCAAATTTGGCTACATGTTCAAGAGGAAAGTAAAAAAGTTTAAGAATTATGCTATATTTGGGCAACATGCTAGAAACCTATTGTATAAAAAGGGTGATTTCAATTTCTTTTTCCTCACAATGTGACCACTTTGGGCCACTTTATTTTTTAAAAAGTCATTGTATTTGTCACATTAGCTTTCTTTTGTTGCCAAGATTAATTTTTTTGCCAAAAACCATTGTACCACATGAAAAATTGGTACCATTGTACCATCAATCACTTATGGTCTTCTTGGTGCCCCAAAACTAGTACCCTAACATCTAGCCAACAACGAAAAGGTGTACATAGGCATACCACAACCAAGATCTTAACTAACTTTTTGCCATTTATTCACACCTACTACTTGTTATGGTTCTAAAAAGTTGAGCTATGTATTATAACCACAATGGATTCACACCCATCACAATTTTTGTGTTCACATTTCCAATTTTGTCACTAATGCCATTCAAAGCTTTGCTTCAAACTTTGAATTTCTTATAATTTGTCTTCTATTGTTTCTATCCTGTTTTATCTTCTATTGCTTCACTTTGTCTTTTTCTCATTTTACATTATTTGTCTTTTATGTTCTTGTTTCTTTGCATGATATTGGTGCTCAATGTGCTACTATTCAATGTTGTGTGATCCAAGCTTTGATTGTACACTATGTTGAAACTTTGATCGATCACATCTTTATAATATTCACCATTAGTGTCTTACATAGCATGCACTTGAAAATTTGGGTGTTCTCACTATGTTTCTTGTGTGTGTTTTTGGCTTTTCAATTTGCATCTTCTATGTTTCATTTTTCACCATTGTTGATGTGAGTAGAAAGGAACATGGAGTAATAACATAGAGGGGATATGGGATAATAATGTTGTAATTTTTTTTGTTCCTAAAATTTTATCCCATATCATTTGTCCTTTCTTTTAATTTTGTAAATTTTATAACTAAATGCATTAGAAACATTCAAAAACCATTCAAAAAAACAAGTGTCATCTAGGATGAATCAATAAAAAAATGTTCAACCCTAAAGGTTAAACCCTAAATAGGATCATCCTAACAAAGTTTTAAAACTCAAACTTACCTACCTAGAAATTTTTACCTATTGATGTAACTACCCACCTTAACCTTACTTACTTACCTTTCTATTTACCTAGCTATGCATGTCTATCTATTTATTAAACTAGGTATACTTACCTTCCTAGACCTATATAATATTTAAATTTGACAATTAAAACCATGCCACATGGCATATGGTCATTAATATAATTGTAAATAATTGTAATTTCATGTTAATGTGGCAAAGGTATACAAACAATGAACTAATGACATCATCATTTGCATCATCCATGGATTATCATTATGAAAAATTATGTCCATCACAAGCACACTGCTTTGCAACTAAAGCTCCAAAACAACTAATATACAATTACCTTACAACTATCCTTTGAAAAAACAAGGAATTAATTTTTAAAAATTGCCACATTAGAAAATCAAAAAGTTGTATTGTAATTGCAAGTTAGTTACAAAAAAAACACCTATATGGTGGAATGTACGCATTGTTTGACATTTTGGCAAGTTGCACTTTAGTTGTGTGTGACAACTACATTACAACCATTGTAAATGTAACTCCCAATCAACAACTACTTTACAAATATTATATGGCCTTGACACATATGATCATGACACATGTGCATTTTCGCCACCCATTGGATATGAAACTTTCAACTTGCTTACAACTAGTTTCAACTATCATTCCCATTGGTACAACTAGTTGTCTCACTCTATAAACACTATGAAACTATTTTTTGTGATTAATATTCAATTGTTGTATTAATAATATTTTACTACATTACAACTCACAATATCATGTTGGCACACATACATATTAAACCATAGAATTTCATGGAGAATGAAAGTTTACTTTTGAATTGAAACTAAAAGCAATGTGTATGTTCCACTAAACATTGAATAAGGGTGTACATATGGATATGTCTTTATATACATCGATGTTTTCTATTCAAATTCATGTTTATTATTTAATAATTGATTTTTAAAATTAGAAACTATTAATTAATATCTAATATAATTATTTAATATAAATTAAATAATTAGTTAATAATAAAATATTCACATGAATTCATTCATCTAATTTAAATATATTGATAATTAACTATTTGAATTGGATTAATTTTTTTGATTAATCAATATAAATAATTTATTATAAAATATTTAATTCAGAAATTTTATTATTTTAATAAATATGTCAAATGACTAATTATAAAATTGAGATTAATTATTTGATAGTGAATTATTTTAATTTTTAAAAATATTTCAAATTATTTTTTCAAATAATTAATTAGTTGATAATAAATTCACATATATATTGTTTCAAATAATTATCTTTTTAGTTGTATAATTTACAAAATTAAAATCAAACATGAAACATGTGAAAAAAAATTTGTGTAGTTGCAACTCAATTTACAACTATGGTGGTGTAGTTAAAATATTTAACCCATATGTTTTGTCTTCAAAATTTCATCTCACAAACTATATAAATAGGTTTTTTTTCTTGTATTTTCACATTAAAATACATGTGCCATTTTGTGATGAGTTCATAAAAGCTTGAACCTTAAAAAACAAAACACACAACAAAATAAAAAAAATTATGCAATTATTCTTTGGTTCACCTACCCTTTTACCTTCCTACCTACTTGCTTACTTAAGTAAGTAGAAAGGTCTTATTTTTCTACCTACCTAGGTAGGTAGGTAAATAGGTAGGTGATATGTAAAACCTTCCACTTTCATCTATGGTTATGTACTGAACTACTTAAGTACTTAAATAAATTTACTTATATATATCCATTTTTCAATTAATATGCCACATGGAAATTTTTTATTGTGCCACATGCCATAATCTAAAACCATTTTAAATGAACAATCATAGTGGAAGATGGATATCAATATTTCAAAACTAAATTCATCCAAATTTTGTTATAATGCCACATGTTAAATTTTGAGGAATGGATCAAAAGTTATGTCAGCATGACACTTGGTTGTAGTCATAGGGGAGTTGCATAAGAGTTGTTGTGACTGAATTGCAATGAGTTGCATTAGTGCATGATTGCATGATTGCATATATGGTGAGTTACATCTTTTGCAATTCATATAACTTGTCCGATAGCATTCATGGGTGTAGAAATACAGTGAGTTGCAAATGGTCATTGCAATTCAAAAATTGAATTGCAAGCCCAATTGTAAAACACCCCTTTTTCTCATAATGTATGATGACGTCACAAATGATGTTATCATTTGTGACTATATGTTGCATGTAACTTGTATAAGATGATTAAGGGAGTTTTAATGGTAAGGTTGCCTATAACTAGTTTTTTAATCAAACGTTAAAATTGAAAAGAAAATATATTTCTTCTCATGAATCAAGTTATAATTCAAAAGGATTTATTTACCTTTAGTTTTTAAAACACCCATTTGTGGGCTACAAGGTGCATGTGTGTTAAGGTGGATGATTTTGGTGTTGAAATGGTAGTTTTTTTATGACGAATGCAATTGCAATTGCTACATGCTATTGTATATGTTAAGTTTTTTTATAAGGATTCAATTTTAGGTTAAAGACTTTAATATGTACACATGCAATTAATTGTTAATGCAAAATCACTAAAATTACAAAAGCTATGAACTTTTAGGTTAAAGACTTGAAATCACAAATGTTACATAGGCAAAATTTAAACTAGTGGAATTTTAAGTGAATGGTTGGATCTTAAATTTGTTAAGGACTTGGTTGTAGCTAAACAATACAGTGAAAAATAATAATTGAATTTTTTTGCATCATATCATATGAAAAGGTAAAACTAACAACATTTAGTATTGGCACATCAATAATAAAAGGATCAAGGGAAAAGTCCCTTGAAAACAATTCCAATTATATATAACTATTTGTTCACATGGTGTACATCACACTTGCAACAAAAAATACACAAAACATATATTACAATGGAGCCAAATTGCAAGTTATTTTGCCCTGACCTCCTTACTATATATTCTTGCCATAGCAAAAACCAATTAACATGACATTCAACATTCTAAAATTGTGTCCCAAAATGATGTCCAATTGCTTGTGGCATTTTACCCTTATTAATTGTTGTTAATTTATATAAATGAATCCTTATGTTTCTTATCTTCAATACATCAACTCAACATAATCTTATTACTTGTAATCTGAAATGTTTTATTGCATATTGTACCTTCCAAACTTCCACCAATTTGTATTAAAGAAAATGCTTGAATCAAAAATTTATTTTAATCATAATGGAATTAGTTGAGGTTTTAAACTTTTAAGCAACCATTTACATTAGGTCATAGACCCAAAATGGCCCCCCCAACTTGCCCATTTCCTATTACAACCATATTCTAAAGCATAATACAATTACACAAATAAATTCCAACCTTTTGTTGGCTTCTTTTATATATGATGTTGGATCTGATACCTTCCACAAATTAAAATCAAAATTAATCATAAAATATGTTTATGGTTATAATTTTTTAATAATCCACCAATGTTAAATTAAGATGACAAACTATCATAAAACACATTCCAAAGCCATTGATAATTACTAACTTGTGTGGGGAGGAGTACTTAATTTGAAATGTCACATACGATTTGTGATATTTAGATGAACACATGTGAAGCTTGGATGGGCATTCATAAGCATATGGACACATGATTATGTAGTTGACTATGATGGAATGTTACACAATAACCTCTCAAAAGACAACATTTAAAAAAAATTCCATATTAAAAAAACCTAGTGATGTTTATATTGATGTATCTAATTAAGATGAGGCAAACTATATTAGGCAGGAAATAACTTCAATGTATGGATGCATCATGCAAAAAAAGATGGAAATCAAATGAAAAGACAACGATGGGTGCAATTTAATCTTTTTAATGCATTGTACATCATCTAGACCACAAATTTTGTTGACAAGCAAATAATCACATATGAAAAAGTTTGACCCCGCATCCACATTCAAGGTTGACTACATATAACAAATGAAAGATGGGGATTAAATTAAGGTCTCAAAATTATGAAATTTCCCCAAACCAAATTTGCGTCTATTCAATTTATTCTCAATTGCCTAGAGAATAAGCCTTTTTAATATCATCCCTTTTTATTTTAATATCCCATTAAACACATAAAAAATGTAGACATCAACAACATACATTTTTAACAAATAATATCAAAACTAATTTCTTGATACAATGATTTACAAAAGACTTTCCACATTTTGACAACTCCCTATTTCCTTGCATAACAATTTGTAACTTTCATATTATATACAAAGCCCTAGATTTGAAAATGTATAAACAAATCTTTTGTCTAAAGTGAAATTTTTGATTTCAAAAAATATGTAGATATTAATTGTTCAATCTTGGGACAAAACAAGTTGCACCATTGCATGTGATGGTTGGACCAACACTACCAATAGGCCATTATTAAACATTTCGGCCATTTTACCAAAGGCAAGGATGTTAAAGAAGACCGCATATAATGGTGGGAAGGAAAAAATCTCAAATTCTAATATAATGCATATATTTTATTGATGCAATTGAGGGCATGTAGTGACCATGTTGTTGAAGTTATAACACACAATGCTTCTATTTGCAAACAAACTAGGAAAACTATGGAGCAAAGATTTTTTTCACATCAAATACAACACATATGCTTGAGTTGTGCTTGAGGGTATAGGTATATTTTCTTGTGTTGATTCTATTGTGGATGAGCAAAGGAAAACTTTGGCAAAATGTAGCATTAATCATCATTGAAATCAATTTTTTTTTTGAAATCATTTGATAAAAAAAGTTTGGTTTAGAATTGCTACAACCCAATGATACAAGATTTGGCACCAATTTTAACATGTTGGAAATAATTTTGAAGGTTGAAACACCTTTGCAACAACTAGTGGTCAACAAATATTGGAAAGAACAATGTCCAATCAAGAAATCAGATAAGCCTGAAGATGTTAAAGAAGTTATTTTCTCAAGGTTGTTTGGGAGAATGGGCCAAGTTATAGTTTTTACCATTGAATTTATTTACAATTTATTACACATGTTGGATTTTTTAATTTAAATTTCAAGAAAGATTGATGAATGGATGGATCAACTCATAAAGTTCATATAAGCCTCCATTCTTTAAATAGAAAAGGTAAGAAATTATTAACATCATACAAGATACATGGCTATTTGGGCATAGTCCTTTTCATTAAGAAAAAGTTGTGTTTGATTTAAAATGGAAAGGCAAAAGGCAAAAAAAATACATGACTTGGTTATGAAAGACTTTATAATCATGAAGGATAATTCTTCATAATTTTATTCCTCGTGGTGGTTAATTAGGTCAAAGTCAAAAAATAATTTTTTGTTTACACGAATAATGAAAGATTATTATCTAATCCTAAATTTTTTGCTAGAACCAAGCAAACTTTTAATTATCAATGGTGGGAAGCATGTGCAACTAAATTTCTAGAATGAAAAGACATGGCAATTTGAGAATTTTGAAGCAAATTAGATATGCATTGACTTGTGAGGTTGCATATTTGTGTGAAATCAATTAGATGTCCTTTGCAACTAATTCACATAAATATGACACATTTATATATATAATGTTAGGTTTGAAATTCAATAAATTCCATTATAATCGCAAAGTTGTTGCAAATGTTACCCTCTACAATCAAAATGTGTTCCTTTTATATGGTTTTGATCAATGTCATTTAATTTTATTCACAAGTTTCATGAAAGTTGCTATAAATAACTCTGATGCAACTAATATATAACTAAATTTCAGCTATTCAAATGAATTTAAAATTTGAAATTTGTGTGAGATATGGGAGGGTGTGTGACACATGGTTGTAATTCTCAGTAAATCCTATGACTTACATCAACAATTATTTGTGTGTAGAATGTCAAAAAAAAATTCTAAGAAATGAACAAGGAGAGGGTTGTTCTCTTTAATTTTAAGCTCATTAGTTTCTTATGGGTAAATAGAACATATTTTACATAACATTCTTTTGCATTTTTAGGTGTTAGGAAAAACAAAATAATACTCTTTTGTTTATTTTTTACACCACTAAAATGAATTATTGATTATGAGTTTTGATGCACTTGTGCAAATTCCAAAACATTCAAGTTCAATGACATTTTATGCTAAAACAACTAAGGTTCAAAGATAAGTTTACATTTACATGTGAGGAAATTCAAAACCAATGTATTCTAAATTTGTTTATAACACTTTATTTTGAATTTAAATAATTGTTTGTAAATGTAAAGCTTGTAATTTAATCATTATATATAATTATGATGTGTTGGTTTTTGTTAGATTTTGATGATAAATTAAACATGTAATAATGTTTTATCTTATTTATAAATTAAAACGTACTTGTACGTTATGCATATTCAATTTTCATAATACGAACACCCAAATATGGACATCAAAAGTAAACATATGCCAAACCAAAAACAATGACCAGAGATGGATAAATTTGGTTATATGATGTGATTATGATGTGTTTTTTATATTTCATTTCAATAATAATTTAATGAT
>Ga0116229_10006209_pt1 | contig 19300 bp, 19 predicted proteins | sample S1TSphgellanicum_3_FD_87313 | JGI IMG/M metagenome (GOLD analysis project Ga0116229, IMG submission 87313) | Host-associated microbial communities from peat moss isolated from Minnesota, USA - S1T2_Fc - Sphagnum magellanicum MG | ecosystem: Host-associated > Plants > Peat moss > Unclassified... | reverse complement strand
CTGCTGCTCTACGGCGGTGCGATTCTGATCGCGCTCCTCATCGCATCCCTCAGCCACAGCCATTTCGGCCGCCTTGCGGCGTCCGGCGTCACGGCGGCCTTCGCCTTCTATGTCCTGGTCAACGCCGCCATGGTCATGGGCATGCTGCCGGCGGTCGGCGTGCCCATGCCCCTGATGTCCTACGGCGGCACCGAGATGCTGACCGTGATGATCGGCTTCGGCCTCGTCGAAGCCGTCCGCGTGAACCGCTACGCGGAGGTGGCCAGCGGGCGGGGGGCGTTGCTTTAAGGGGGGCAACCGTCCCCCCTCTTCCGTCTTGCCCGGACACCCGTGGAACAAGTCCGGGGAAGGCGGGCAGGTGGAGCGCCCACCTATTTGGGCGCCCAGCTGCCCTTGCACCTCACCCCGGCACATTCGCCTCCAGCTCCGCCAACCACGCCGCCGCCGAGGCGTCGGACGGCATGCGCCAGTCGCCGCGGGGGGATAGCGAGCCGCCGGAGGAGAGCTTCGGCCCATTTGGCATGGCGGTGCGTTTGAACTGGTTGGCGAAGAAGCGGGTGAGGAAGAGGCGCAGCCACCGCTTGATCGTGGGCAGATCATAGGCGCGGCGATCGCCCTCCGCCGTGTCGGCGGGGAAGTCGCCGAGGCGGGCGTCATGCCAGGCGCACCAGGACAGATAGGCGATCTTGGACGGTTTGAAGCCGTAGCGGGTCAGGTAGTAGAGGTTGAAGTCCTGGAGCTCATAGGGGCCGACGAAGGCCTGGGTCGCCTGGGTCTGGCCTGTGGCGTCGGCGGGGACCAGTTCGGGGGAGATTTCGGTGGCCAGGATCGCGTGCAGCACCTCTGCGGTCTCAGCACCAAACTCGCCGGCGTTGGCGGCGAAGCGGATCAGGTGCTGGATCAGGGTTTTGGAGACCGAGCCATTGGGGTTGTAGTGGCTCATCTGGTCGCCGACGCCATAGGTGCACCAGCCGAGCGCCAGCTCCGACAGGTCGCCCGTGCCGACCACCAGCGCGCCGTTCTGATTGGCCAGGCGAAACAGATAGTCGGTGCGCAGGCCCGCCTGCACGTTCTCAAACGTTACGTCATAGACCGGCTCGCCCCGGGCGAACGGGTGGTCCAGGTCGGCCAGGAGCTGGCGGGCGGCGGGGCGGATGTCGATCTCCCGGGCCGCGACACCCAGCGCGCCCATCAGCGTCCAGGCGTTGGCCTTGGTGGCGTCGGAGGTGGCGAAGCCTGGCAGGGTGTAGGCCAGCACGTGGTCTCGCGGCAGTCCCAGCAGATCCATGGCCTTGACGCAAACCACCAGCGCCTGCGTCGAATCCAGGCCGCCGGAGACGCCGATCACCAGCTTTGTCAGCCCCGTCGAGCGCAACCGCTCGGTCAGGCCCTGAACCTGGATGTTCCAGGCCTCATAGCAGTCGGCCTGCAAACGGTCCGGCTGGGACGGAACATAGGGAAAGCGCTCGACCCTGCGGTTAAGATCGAGCGGCGCGGTCGGGGGGATGAAGTCATAAGCGGCGATGCGGAAGGGCGCCGTCGTGGCGCCCAGTTCGGCTGCGGCGTCGCCGAAGCTGCCGGTTCTGATCCGCTCCTGGCGGATGCGGTCGATATCGACGTCGGCGAGCGCAAGGGCGCCGCTCGCCTGGAAGCGCGGGGTTTCGGCCAGGAGATCGCCCAGTTCAAAGATGCTGGCATGGCCGTCCCAGGCGAGGTCCGTGGTCGACTCGCCGGGGCCTGCGGCGGAATAGGCGTAAGCGGCGAGGCAGCGCGCAGATTGGGAGGCGCAGAGCAGGCGGCGCGTCTCAGCCTTCCCAATGACAATATTGCTGGCCGACAGGTTCAGAAGGAGCTCGGCCCCCGCGGCGGCGCCCCGGCTCGACGGCGGGACGGGCGTCCAGACGTCTTCGCAAATCTCGACGTGAAAAGTGAAGGCCGCTTTGGAGGCCGGGCTCTGCGCCTCGAACAGCAGATCGACGCCAAAGGGGGCGCTGCGCCCGGCCAGGGTGATCGTCTCGTCGATCACCTCGGCGCCGGGGGCGAACCAGCGGCGCTCATAGAACTCCCGGTAATTGGGCAGATAGGTCTTGGGCGCGACGCCTAAGATCTCGCCGCCCTGGATCACGACGGCGCAGTTGTACAGCCGGCCCCTGTGGGCGACCGGCGCGCCGACCGCGAAGGCGGGACGCAAGGCTCGGCTCGCCTCGACCAGCCGTGCGATTTGGCTATCCACCGCCTCCAACAGGGTTTGCTGCAGCAACAGATCGTCGATGGCGTAGGCGCTGATCCCAAGCTCTGGAAAGAGCGCCACCGCCGCCGAGGCCGCATCGGCCTGGCGCAACAGCTCCAGCGTAGCGTCGGTATTATAGACCGGGTCGGCCGGGCGCAGGCGCGGCACGCAAACCGCCAGCCGCACGAAGCCGTGGGCGTAGGGCGAGTGGAAGGGCAGGGGCGCGGCGTCGCTCATGGGGCGCTCTATTAACATAAAGTGCGTAAATTTCTTCGACGACCCGCGCCCAATCCCCTATCTGGTCGCGATGCCCGAACTTCCAGAGGTCGAGACCGTGCGGCGGGGACTGGCGCCGCATCTGGATGGGGCGCGCCTCGTCCAGGTCGAGCAGCGGCGCCCGGACCTGCGCTTTCCGTTTCCAGACGATTTCGCCGCCCGGCTTAGGGGCGCCCGCATCGGGGCGCTGACCCGGCGGGCCAAGTATCTGCTGGCGCCCTTAGACACGGGTGAGACCCTGGTCGCGCACCTTGGCATGACGGGGCGGTTCACGATCGAGGCGGGCGGCGGCGACCCGGATGCGCCCGGTCGTTTCCACCACGCCGCCGGCGCGGACCCGAAACACACCCATGTGGTCCTGACCACCGATCGGGGCGCCCACGTCTCCTATAACGACGCGCGGCGGTTCGGCTACATGACCCTGATCCCGACGGCCCAGTTGGAGACGAGCCCCTATTTCAAGGGGCTGGGGCCCGAGCCCCTGGGCGAGGGGTTTGGCGCAGGCGTGCTGACGGCGGCTTTCGCCAGCCGTCGCCAGAGCCTCAAGGCGACGCTGCTGGATCAGCGCGTGGTGGCCGGGCTTGGCAACATCTATGTCTGCGAGGCGCTGCACCGCGCGCGCCTCCATCCCGAGCGGGCGGCGGGCGACATCAAGCCGGCGGAGATCAAGCGGCTGGTCCAAGCCATCCGCACCGTGCTGGCGGAAGCCATCGCGGCCGGCGGCTCCACCTTGCGCGACTATCGTGGCGCCGACGGCGCGCTCGGCTATTTCCAGCACGCCTTCAAGGTCTATGGCCGAGAAGACGATCCTTGCGTTTCCCCCCGCTGCTCTGGCGTGGTCCAGCGCGTGGTGCAGGGCGGCCGATCCAGCTTTTTCTGCAGCCGGTGCCAGCGGTGATCGAAGGGACGCAAAAATAGATGGACAAGAAGATCGCCGCGCCCATCTCCCCTATCGCGAAGCGGTGGGGGCGTACGCCGAAGGGGCGACGGGGCCGCGCGGCTTTAGCCGGGCGGAACGCCGCCGGCGTCGCCGCCCCCCCAAGCTTCGCATGGGGAGGACGACGCCAGAGCCTTCGGCTTGTCTCATGGATCTGCGGCGCGCTGCTCCTCGCCGCCGCATCCCCCGCCCTCGCCGACCCGCCGATCTGGCATGTGACGCGCGGGACGACGGAGATCACCCTGTTCGGCTCCGTCCATCTGCTGTCGGCCGACACGACCTGGCTGACGCCGGCGCTGGCCAAGGATCTCGCCGACGCGGACGCCATCTGGTTCGAGATCCCCATCGACGCCGCCGGCCAGGCGGAGGCGGCCCAGTTGGCGCTTCAGCGCGGGCTCTTGCCGGCCGATCAGACCTTATCGGCGACGGTAGGGCCGGCGGTCTGGGCCAAGGTGGAGAAGACCGCTAAGGCGGTGCACCTGCCGCCCCAGAACCTGCAGCGCCTCAAACCCTGGTTGGCGGAGCTGACCCTGTCGGTGCTGGACTTCCAGGGCCAGGGCGCCCGCGCCGATCTCGGCGTCGAGCAGACGTTGGCCAAGGCCGCGCCGCCCACGACCCGCCGCGACGCGTTCGAGACCATTCCCGAGCAGATCGGCTTCTTCGCCGACGCGCCGATGGCCGATCAGATCGAGTCCCTCAACGAGACCCTGGACGAAATCCAGGACGACCCCGACGAATTCAAGCGTTTGGCGGCGGACTGGGCGCGCGGCGACGTCAAGGCCATAGAGGTCGAGGCGCTGGGACCCATGAAGCGAGAGGCGCCCGATGTCTACAAACGCCTGCTGGTGGATCGGAACAAGCGGTTCGCCGCGCGGATAGAGGCCATGCTGAAAGGCGATGACGGCGGCCGGCCTGTAAACCACATCCTGATCGTGGTCGGGGTCGGCCACCTCGTGGGCCCGGACGGCGTTCCTGCGTTGCTGCGAAAGGACGGCTACCGGGTTCAGGGGCCGTGAGGCCGGTTAGTCAAAGCCCACGTTTTCGCGGATAAACGCGGCGTATGCGGCTTCGTCGAGGGTTCCTGCGGCCAAGCCAAGGACGGCTTGAGTCGCCGCCTCTTCGGTCGCGGTGAATTGGGCGCCATTCAGTTCCAAAAACAGCACGCCGAGTACAAATCCTGTTCGCTTATTCCCATCGATAAACGGATGGGTCTGAACGAGGCCCGCGGTATAGGCCGCGGCCAAGTCGACCACGTCGACCGTCTCGCCGTAGGCTTCCAATCGCCTCGGTCGAGCGAGGGCGGACTGAAGCAGGCCCGCATCGCGCAAACCTGCGGCGCCCCCGTGGAGCACCAGCGACCGATCATGGACGGCGCGGGCGTCCCGCTCGTCCAGCCAGACCCAAGCCGTCATTTCGCCAGCGCGTGCAGCGTATTGCGATAACGCCGCATGATCTCCTCGGCCTTATCCATCTTCCCCGCAAAATCAGGATCGTAGGGCGTCAGGCGGTAGCCGCCATCGGGCGTTTCGACGGCGTAGAGCACATCGCCCTTCGCCACATTCAGCCGCGCCAGCATCTCCTTGGGAATCACCACGCCCGCTGAAGTTCCGACGGAAATGAGTTTCAAAGCGGTCATCTCGCCCCCCTTATCATACATATAAATATACTAATGACGACCGTTGTGGGGGTCAATGCATAGGCGTCGACAGCCTGATCGTGGTCGGCGTCGGCCACCTCGTGGGCGCGGACGGCGTCCCTGCGTCGCTGCGGAAAGACGGCTATCGCGTCGAGGGGCCGTGAACCTCAGGGCATGGTCGAAATGGGCGGCGTCATCGGCGTCGCGGCGGCGCCCTTCACGCCGACGCTCGCCTGCGTATCGCCCTCGGCTTCTTCGACACAGCCGTAAGAACAATTGACCTGAACCCGCTTATCGCCGCGGTAGAGGCTCACATTCGAGCCCGTTGCGGCGACCGTGACGTCGCCGGAGAAGAGGGCGTGGCCGGCCTTGTCCAAGACGATCACATTGGTCGTGCCCGCGCCGCGCCCCATCACGTAAAGGGTGTGGGTATCGACCACCGTGACGCTGGCGATCTTAGGGTTGCCGACAACCACCGACGCCGCGGCGCCGCGCACCTCAATCCGCTGCGCATGATTGATCGGCACCAGCATGGCCATGGCGGCTGCGGGAAGCGCTGTGAGCGTAATCGCGAGGATAAGGGCGCAGTTGAACGGCGGGCGCATGACGTCAGCTCTCCGAAGGCCTTGGATCATAAGCAGGGTCGCGAAAGGGCCTGGACATCAGTTTGGCTCGCGAATGGTCAATAAAGTCTCAAGCCGGCCGTCCGGGTTGGCGCGATCCTGCGGCGACGACAGCCGTCCATAAACGCTTTCTTAGCTTCAGATTGATAGTCAGACCTGTATCAGGCAACCCTGGGTGCGGCCCGGCCAGAGTCTCATATGACGCGTCTATTTGTCCGAGCTTGGCGTGGTATCGGCTTGGATAGGTTCGCGCAAAACACGCGCGCCTCCGCCGCGGTAGAGTTCGCGATGATCGCGCTGCCGCTCTTCACCATGATTTTTGCTGTGATGGAGCTCGCGCTGGTCTTTTGGATCAGCATCAGCCTTGAGGATGCGGCGTCGACGATGGCGCGGCAGATCCGCATTGGCGCCATAACGGCGCCCGGCGCAACATCCACCACCAATAGCGCGACTAGCCCAAATTTACTGTCGTTCAAGACCAGTCTTTGCGGCTACATTTTACTCGTGCCAAGTGCGAATTGTATTAGCCAGATTCAGGTTGATATTCAGCCTTTTGAGAACTTTTCGAACGTTTCGCCGCCCAACCCTATTTCTGGTTCAACATTTAATAGCAGCGGCCTTTGCTATGCATCAGGTTTGGCGGGTGATTTCGTATTGATGCGCGTCTACTATCTATGGCCGCTTTTGACGCCCTTCCTGTTAAACGGGTTGGAAGATGTCACGACCTATAACGGTACGGGGACGTCAAGTACGGGCCGCTATGCGGCGATCACAGCTACAGAAGTGTTCGTGAACGAACCCAACCCCAACGTCGTCAGCTCCGGGGCGACCTGTTGACGCCGGTCGGCCGACGCCCCCCGCGCGTAGAAGTTGGCGTCGAGGGCGGTCGCCAGCGCACATGGCTGAACGATAAGCGCGGCGTTTCGGCGGTCGAGTTCGCCCTCGTGGCGCCGTTTCTGATCGTCATCTTCATGGGGCTATCGGATCTCACGACGGCCACACTGGCCCAACTCCACGTCAACCGCGCCGCCGAGGGCACAGCCGACGTTGTGGCGTCAAAGCAAAATTTGACCGAGGCCACGGACATGCCGAACATGTTCAACGCCGCGACCTATTTCATGACGCCCTACTCAAGCACGCCGCTCAGCGTACTGATCACCGACATCTATTACGATGGAACCCAATCCCATACCTACGGCAAAGTGTATTGGAGCTGCGCCATGAATGGTGCAGGCTCTACGGCAGCTTATACTCCCTATACATATAATCAACAGTTTCAATATATACCGGGGATGACCCAGAAAAATTCTACCAATATCACAAACGTTTTGTGGACGGGGAACCCAAATTCGGTCGGAACGAGCGTCATTGTGGTGCAGACGAGTTATAACTTTAGCTCGCCTAGCGGCTTTTTTATCAAGACCGCGACGATGACGAGCGCTTACGCCACAATTCCTAGAATCGGCAACTATGTCGGCTTTCCCTATTCCTCGACAACGACGCTGGCCGCGCCCACCGCTACGACGACCGCCAATAAGGTCACTCTGACGTTGAGCAGCGGAGCCTCGGTCAACTGCAACTACGGATCGTAACGCTGGAGAGAGCCTGACGTTGGGCGCAGGGCCTGCGCTGGTTTCCGCTGCGCCGCGCGGCTCGGGCGCCGCCGCGGTTTATCCTCTAACGTTCACGCGCCTATGGATGGGCGGCGCGTGGCTGTGCATACGACCCCCAGCGGGTCAAAATGTTTGGACGATCCATCACACGCCTACTGCGTGAGCCTCACGGTCTGCAGGCTGGTGTTGAACAGCGACTGCATCGCAGCAATGATTTGCGGGCCGTAAGTGGCTGGAAAGAAGTAACTTGATGATGTTGCGCAAGCTGTAAGGTTATTTGTAAGCGTATCGACAGGATTTTGGAGAGGATAAACGAAATACTTGTAGTTGCACTCATAAGGAGCGCAATTTGGGTTTGTTAAATGGTTTGGGTCGTATGGGATCGGCAAGTAGGTTGTATATATAACGCCGACCGTCGCTTTCGCCTTGAGCTGATTACACACTGAAGAGGACAGGGCGCTTACGCAATGCCCATATAGGAAGACCGACGTTGAAGGACACGTTGTGGCGGCTATATCAACCACCCCGTCCGTAACCAGGAACACGTAGTTCAAAGGCGAACTGGCGCTCGCGCCCGTCCCCTGTGCGGGGAGACTGGCGGCGAAGCTCGTGATTTGGCTCGCGAGATCAGAGTCGCCGAGGCCGCCAGGCGTGTTGGGTCCCAAATCCATCGTGACGTTCTGATAGGACGACAGGCTGGTTGTCGCCAGCCATCCATTTGTACCCGGATTGGGGGTGGTGGTCGGGAAGATGGGGGTGATCGTCGCCGAAGGGTAGGAACTCATCGTATAGAGGCCGATCGAGATATTTGGCGTGGTGGTGTTTTCGTCGGCGATGGCCGTCTGGATCACGGACTGGACGGCCTGATTGGCCGAGTCGATGCGCAGGTTGATGTATGGGGTCAGATAGTGGGCGTAGTCTTCGGACGCGTAGGCCTGGGTCGATTCCGCCACATGGCATCCAAAGACGCACCCCCACTCGCCTCCGGTCCCCTGGCCGTAATTCCCGATGCGCTGATAGAGCATCGTCATTTCGTCGGCGGTGGCGGCGATGCCCATGGATTGGGAAATGTCCACCAGAATGTAATAGCGAATAAAGGTCAGGGGCGTGGTCGTCGCCTGGGCGTGACCTGAGATCGCAATATTCGCCTTCCCGATAAGGGCGGAGAAGAAGGTCGGCACCGATGCTGAATAGGTCAGCGTCGCCGTATAGGTCGTAATATTGGTGCTGCTGGTCGTCGGTGTGATCTGCACCTGCGGAGTCACAGAAATCGGTAGAGATGATGTGTTGGCGTAGAAGGTCTGATTAGCGACATCCCTCATATTATGGTTCGCATAGGCTGTAGCGTAACTGCCAGCCCCTTGGGCGATCGAGGGGGAGATGGCGGATAGGACGGCTGTATCCGCCGCTTCGTTCAGGCGCTGATTGATATTGAGGGCATAGGCATAGTCGATCGCGGCGCCGACCATGAGCATCATGATCGGGGCGCAAATAGCGGCGATGACCGCCACATTGCCGCGTCTGTCGCCAAGGCGGAGCCATCGAAACATCGTCGTCGTCCAGCTCAAAGCACTACCAAGACTTGAGCCGACAGGCGTTTGGTGCGCGTCGGCGTCGGGGCGCGTCGATCGATTGGGCTGGCTTGAACGCTCTCACCCTCAGCTCACGCTGGGCTGAGTGTCATTTGACGACCTCGCCTGAGGCGCGCAAAACCCAACGCTCTGCGAATGAAAGGGAAGGTCTATCTTTCGAGTTAACAAATCGTGAGACCGGCCGCCTCCGCCCGCATGCGTCTGCAGGCTCGGCCTGTAAAGCTATATAGTAAGTCTTAAGTGTGATTAATATCAATTAATTCATCGCGCCGTCCCATAATTAGACATTCGTGCTCGGCATGGTAAACAAATCCAAAGGATAAATTTTTTCCGACCGCGTTTTGCTTTCACCTCGCATTAACGCGCATCGTTCATGTTGATCATGTGTTTTGGGTCAAGCGAGCGGCTGAATTGCTCAGGCCCCAGTTCCGCTTGGCAACTTACGCCCGCTTGGCAACCTAGGAGAGCTACCATGACCAAGTTCGTTTCGCGCTTTATGAAAGACGAGTCCGGCGCGACGGCCATCGAATATGGCCTGATCGCCGCTCTCATCGCCGTCGTGATCATCGGCGCCGTGACCGCGGTCGGCACCAATCTGCGTGGCACCTTCAACAACATCTCGAACAACGTTTCGCACTAAGTCGCGAAAACGCTTCGATAAACTGAGCCGTGGGAGAGTGATCTATGGCGCTGTCCCGCGGCTCAGCCCCCTTTTCAACCGCCGGCGCCTTTCTGCGTGACGAGCGCGGCGCGACGGCCATTGAATACGGCCTCATCGCAGGTCTGATCGCCTTGGTGATTATCGGCGCTATGACGGCGGTTTTCACTGGAATCGGCAATCAGTTTAACAACGTCAGCAACAATCTGTAATCTCGGTCGCCGCTAGCGGCTCTTGGTCTCCTCCCCGCTTCGCCGGTGCGGAGAAAGGCTCCGGCCCGTCCACGCGATGCAACGCTTCCTTTAGACCCCTGACATCAGAGTGGGCCGCGTTGACCAGCCGGTCGTGGTCGAGGGTCTGAAATGATCGCCGCTCTGCATTTTCTTGTCGCATCAATTTTCCCGCTTCTGGTGCTGATCGCAGCCCTGACGGATGTGACGACCTTTCTCATCCCCAATCGCCTCTCGGCGGCGTTGGCGATCGCCTTCATTCCGGCGGCTCTCGTTCTCGGCCTGACGCCGGGTATAATCGGCGTTTGCCTGGGCGTTGGGCTGGCCGCCCTGGTGTTTGGCGTCGCCATGTTTGCGGCGGGTTGGATCGGGGGCGGGGACGCCAAACTCTTCGCCGCCGCGGCGCTTTGGCTGGGCTGGCCGGCCGCCATACCCTTTCTGGCCTGGACCACTATCGCCGGGGGCGCGCTCGCTGTCGCGCTGCTGGCGGCGCGTAAGACGACCTCGCCCGTATTCGCGGCGCAGGGGCCGGCCTGGGTCGGCCGTCTGTTGGAGCCCAAAGGCGACGTGCCCTATGGCGTCGCCATCGCCTTTGGCGCTTTGGCGGCCTTCCCGACCAGCGCCGTCTGTCACGGCTTAAGTCTTCACTAAAGCTTAGCTCCCGCGCACGGCCTTAGGCGGGCGTTAACCAGCGTCGGTCAGACTCATGGGGCATTAACGCGTGAAGTCGGCGGATCGCGTCGGTGGTCCTGGGATGCTCAGCCTATGAATCCAGTCCGAATGATCATCCTGGCTGTGGCGCTTCTGGCCGGTATGGCGTGCGTCGGCCTTTTGGCGCGAGGCATGGCGTCCAGCCAGGGCCGCCCGAACGCCGCCGCCGCGCCGCCGCCGCGCCCGACCGTTCAGGTCTTGGTGGCCAAGCGGGATCTGGCGGTGGGCGACCGGATCGATGTGCCCGACGTGGTGTGGCAAGCCTGGCCCGCCGACGCCACGAACCCCGCCTATATCGTCGACGGCGCGCCCATGGTCGCGCCCGGCCAAAACCTGACCGGCGCTGCGACCCGTATGGCCGCGGCGGCTAAGCAGGCGGTCTCCGGACCAAACCAGTCCCTGATGTCGGTGGTGGGCACGCTGGTGCGCACATCGATGTTGGCGGGCGAGCCGGTGTTGAAGTCCAAACTCGTCCGCGCCGGGGCGGCGGGCGTGATGGCGGTGACGCTGGACGCCGGCATGCGCGCCATGGCCGTGCCCTTGTCGGCGGAAAGCGCCGTCGGCGGCTTTATTCTGCCCGGCGACCATGTCGATATCGTCATGAGCCGCCAGCTCGAGGCGGCCTCAGGCCTGGCGCCCGGCGCCTCCAAGCAGGTCGTCGCCCGGGTGGTTCTAAACAATGTGCGCGTTCTGGCGATCGATCAGAACAATAGCGGCCCCGAAAAGGGCGCGGCGCAGGTGGGCGCGACGGCCACGGTGGAGGTCAGTCCTGAGCAGGCCGAGCAACTGGTCATCGCCAAGGGCGTGGGCCAGCTCACCCTGGTGCTGCGATCCTATGCCGATGCGGCCGGGCCGGCGACGTCCGGCGCGGGCGCGCCCATGGGGGGTAACGGCAGTGGCGATGTGGTCCGCGTCTTTTCTCCTGGGGAGTCGAGTTCGGTCATGGTGACCCAATGAAGAGTTTCGCTCTGCGAACGGTCCTCGCCCATCTGGCCGCGCTCGCGCTCGCCTGCACCTGTTTGCTCGCCGCCAAGGCGAACGCCCAAACGCCTGGACCTTGGCGTCCTGTGGGCGCGCCGTCTGGCGCGGCGGTCATGGCCGGCGCGCCGGTTGGTCAGACGGTCTCGGTCGATCTTAGCGGCCCTGGCGGCGCCTCTCGCACGCTCGCCCTGCCCAAGGGCAAGTCCGCTGTCATAGAACTGCCGATCGAAGCCGCCTTCGCCAGCGTCACCGACCCCAAGGTCGCCAATATCGAGGTCTCCAGTCCCAGGCGCTATGTGGTGATGGGGCTCGCGGCGGGTCAGACCGACGCCTTTTTCGCCGATGCGTCCGGCCGCCAGATCCTGCGCCTGAACGTGCGGGTCGATCAGGACGTGACGGCGCTGCACGAGACCCTGATGCAGGTGCTGCCTGGTTCGTCGGTGCGGGCTGAAGCCGTCAATGAAAGCATCATCTTGAGCGGCGAGGTCGCCAACGTGACGGACGCCGACCGGGCGGTGCGGGTCGCCCAGGCCTTCGTCTCCAAGCCTGAAAACGTCATCAATATGCTGTCGATCGCTCAGCCCCAGCAGGTGATGCTGAAGGTCCGCATCGTCGAGGTGAATCGTCAGATCGTGAAGCAGCTCGGCGTCAGCCTCAACGCCCTCCTCAGCAAGATGGGCGAGACCCAACTCGGCCTATCGTCGACGGCCAGCTACGGCGTGAACGGCAATCTGGAGGGCGGGCTGACCGGTAATTTCAATTTTGTGAATAAGCCTGGGACCAAGTCCGCGGACGCCATTCTGGGCGCCTTCGAGCAGGTCGGTCTCGTGCGCACCCTTGCCGAACCCAATCTCACCGCCGTGTCCGGCGAGGCGGCCAAGTTCCTGGCCGGCGGCAAATTTCCCGTGCCCAACGGCACGGCCCTGACATCGAGCGTCTCGTATCAGTCCTTCGGCGTCGGTTTGGGCTTTACGCCGGTCGTTCTGTCGAAGGGCTTGATCTCCTTGAAAATTTCGACGGAGTATTCCGTGCTGACCAGTGTCGGCGCCCTGACTGTGGCGGGATCGGCGGGCACGACCAATACGGGCGGAACGGCCTCGACCTCGACATCGACGACAACGACCACGTCGTCGAATACGTCCTCCAGCAACTCAACCACCTATCCGGGCATCAGCATCCGTCAGGCGGAAACCACGGTGGAGCTGCCGTCGGGGGGCTCCATGATGATCGCCGGCCTCCTGCAATCGGTGACGCAGCAAGACATCAGCGCGCTGCCCGGGTTGATGCAGCTGCCCACCTTGGGCGCTCTATTCCGGTCTCGCGACTATCAGGAATCTGAGACGGAGCTGGTCGTGATCGTCACCCCCTATCTCGTCAAATCCATGAACCCCAACGAGATTCAGACGCCGGCGGATGGCCTGCAGATCGCCGACGACCTGTCCACGGTTCTGCTCGGCGAGCTGAACAAGGGGTTCAACACGTCGTCCACGCCCCCCGTGGGCAAGACCTATCAGGGCCCCTTCGGCTATGTGGTGGAGTAGTCGCGTCATGATCCGCAACCTTGTCTCGCCGGCTCTTTTGATCTCCGGGCGCGCTATCGTCCTCACCGCGGCCTTGAGCGCCATGACCGCCGCCTGCGGTACGGCGCCTCCGGGCGCCTTGGGGGCGCAGGCGATCACGCCCACCCAGCAATACGCGATGACGGAGCAGATGGTCCCCGACCGGGTGGGTTTTGCGATTCACCCGGAAGGCCTGTCGCCCAATCAGCAGGCGGCGCTTGGAGAGTTCATGCGCCGCTGGCGTGAAAGCGGCGCCGGACCGATCGAGATCAGGGCCCCGGTGAGCGGCGCTGATCCGGCTGTATCGCGCCGCATGGCCGACGCCGTCTGCGCCTTCCTGTCTGAACTCGGCGCCCCCGCCTCCCAGATCAAGCTCGTCGGCTATGATCCGGCCGGATCGGTCAGTCCTCCTGTCTATGCAAGCTTCACGAGGGTCCAACCCGCGACCGTGGACTGCAGCAAGACCTGGGATAACCTGACCTCGACCGGCGATAATCGCCCCTCGACCCACTTTGGCTGCGCGGTCACGGCCAATATGGGGCTGCAGGTGGCCGATCCTCGCGATCTGGTTACGCCCAAAGCCGCCGATGGCTACGACGACGGCCGACGTTTGATCGTGTTGGACAAATATCGCCAGGGCGCCATCACGTCATCGACCAAGGACTCCCAAGCCTCGGGCCAGGTGGCCCAATGATGCGAGCCCCAATTATGCTGGTCAGGGTCCCGGCGTCCATGGAGACCGCCCTATGACCACCCGTCCGGCTCATCCAGGCTTCGACGACGCCCTGGACCAGTTCGAGAGCGAGGACGAGTTCGGTTTCACGTCCTCCGGCTACCCTGAGGACAGCCTGTCGTCCGGGCACGATCTCGCGCCCATGTCGGCGCCGCGCGCGCCTTCGGCCGCTGACCTGACCCTGGGCGAAGCGACGGTTCCCCGTATCAATATCCACGCCTTCTGCCGTCGGGCCGAGACCTATGCCCTGGCGGAGAAGATGGCGACCGACCGGCGTCTGTCCCGCGCCAAGACGATGGTGCGCCAGGGCGGTCTGGCCGAAGCGCTAGAACTCTATCAGACCCAGCCGACCCCCGCCCTGATCATTGTGGAATCTCTCGACCCTGCGCCGACGCTCCTGGCCGGTCTGGATCGCCTGGCCGAGGTTTGCGATCCTGGCACCAAGGTCGTGCTGATCGGCGCTCACAACGACATCGCCCTGTATCGCGAGCTCATGCGTCGAGGCGTCAGCGAATATCTGGTGCCGCCGTTCCAGGTTTTGCAGCTCCTTCGCACAGTCACCACGCTCTACGCCGATCCCGCGACCCCGTTCGTGGGGCGCACGGTCGCCTTTGTCGGCGCCAAGGGCGGGGTCGGGGCGTCGACCTTGGCCCACAATGTCGCCTATGGCTTTGCGGAGCAGATGCAGTCGGGCACGGTGCTGATCGACTATGATCTGCCGTTCGGGACGGCGGGGCTCGACTTCAATCAGGACCCGATCCAGGGCTTCGCCGACGCGCTCGACAAGCCGGATCGTCTGGACGCCGTCCTGCTCGACCGCATGACGGCGCGCTGCACCGAGCGCCTCAGCCTGTTCGCCGCGCCGGTCTCGCTGGACGACGACTACGAGGCGCCTGCCGAGGCCTATGAGGAGGTGCTAGCGAAAATTCGCACCACCGCCCCCTATGTCGTGCTCGATCTGCCCCACGTCTGGTCGTCGTGGATGCGCAAGACCCTTCTCGCCGCCGACGAGGTGGTGATCGTCGCGGCGCCGGATCTGGCGTCCTTGCGCAACGCCAAGAACCTGTTCGATCTCTTAAAGCGGTCGCGGCCCAATGATGCGCCGGCCCAACTGGTCTTGAACCAGGTCGGGATTCCGGGACGCCCCGAAATCCCGGTGAAAGAGTTCGCCAAGGCGCTCGGCGTCGAGCCGGTGCTGTGCCTGCCGTTTGATCCCAAACTCTTCGGCCAGGCGGCCAACAACGGCCAGATGATCTATGACCTCAACCCGCGCGCCAAGGCCTCTGAAGGGCTCAGCCAATTTACGCAGACCCTGTCCCGACGGGAGGTCCCCGTTCAGAAGACCAAGTCGCTGATCGAGCGATTGGTCAAGCGGTCCTGAGGCCAACGCCATGTTCGGAAAGCGCAGCACGGCGGACGCGCCCACGCTCCCACCTCGCCCCCCGCTTGCGCCTACCAGCGGGCCCGACATCGTCACGCGGCCTCAGCGTCTGGAGCCGGCGCGGGACCCAGCCCACGGGCCTGCTGCGGCGCCTGTCGCAGCCGAGGCGGGACGACAGGGGCCGGCCTCTGCGACCGCCGGGCCGCGCCATACGACCGGTTTTGACCAGCTGAGGGCGGCCCAGGGCGGTGCTGCGGCTTCCCCCCATCGCGCCGTCACCGAGGTCGTGCGCGAGCAGAGCGATTATTATCACGCGACGAAGACGACCATCTATACGGCGCTTCTCAATACGATCGACCTGTCTCAGCTGGCCCAACTCGACGCCAAGGCGGCGGCGGGCGAAATTCGCGATATCGTCGCCGAACTGGTGGCGATCAAGAACGTCTCCATGTCCGGCAACGAACAGGAGTACCTGGTCCAGGACATCATCAACGACGTTCTGGGCTATGGACCTTTGGAGCCCTTGCTGGCGCGGGACGACATCGCCGACATCATGGTCAACGGGGCCGGGCGGGTGTTCATCGAAGTCGGCGGCAAGGTCCAGCTCACCAACGTTCGCTTCCGCGACAATCAGCAGCTGATGAACATCTGCCAGCGGATCGTCAGCCAGGTCGGCCGGCGGGTGGATGAAAGCTCTCCCATCTGCGACGCCCGCTTGCCGGATGGTTCGCGGGTCAACGTCATCGCCCCGCCCCTGGCGCTGGACGGGCCGACCCTGACGATCCGGAAATTCCGCAAAGACAAGCTGACGATGCGCGACCTCGTGCAATTCGGCTCGATCAGCCCGGAAGGCGCCCGCGTGCTGGGCGTGATCGGGGCCTCGCGGTGCAATGTGTTGATTTCCGGCGGCACCGGCTCGGGCAAGACAACGCTGCTGAACACCTTGACCGCCTTCATCGACCCGACCGAGCGGGTGGTGACCTGCGAGGACGCCGCCGAACTGCAGCTCCAGCAGCCCCACGTCGTGCGTCTGGAAACCCGCCCGCCCAATCTGGAGGGCCAGGGCCAGATCGCCATGCGGGACCTGTTGAAGAACTGCCTGCGGATGCGTCCCGAGCGGATCATCGTCGGCGAAGTCCGCGGCGAGGAAGCCTTCGACCTGCTGCAGGCCATGAACACCGGCCACGACGGCTCCATGGGCACCTTGCACGCCAACAGCCCCCGCGAAGCCATCAGCCGCCTTGAGTCCATGATCACCATGGGCGGCTACGGCCTCACCTCCAAGACGATCCGGGAGATGATCGTCGGCTCGATCGACGTGATCATTCAGGCGACGCGCCTGCGCGACGGCAGCCGCCGCATCACCCACATCACCGAGGTCGTCGGCCTGGAAGGCGACGTCGTCATTACTCAGGACCTCTTCCTCTATGAGATCACCGGCGAGGAGGCCAGCGGCAAGGTCGCGGGGCGCCACCGGTCCACAGGCATTGCGCGACCGCGGTTTTGGGATCGCGCGCGCTACTACGGCCTCGAACGCGAGCTGGCCGAGGCCCTGGATGCAGCGGAGTAAAACGCGATGGGTCTAGATCCCCATGATTTCAGCCGGGGAGGCGACGCATGTCTTTCATGCTGATCGCTCTCCTCGCGATCATCGCGCTCGCCGGTTTGGGCTATGTGTTCGTCGGTGCGGGCGCCGGCCAAACCAAGACCTTGAAACGCGTCCAGAGCATCGGCGCTACGGGCAAGGCGGAAAAGGTCCGCCGCAGCTCGACCGACGTCGCGGCGAACCGGCGGCGCCAGATCGTCCAGAACCTCAAGACGGTCGATCGGGCTCAGCGCAAACAGTCGCTGAGCCTGGACGCCCGCTTGAGCCAGACCGGCCTCTCCCTATCCGTCCAGACCTTCTGGATCGTGTCGGCCGCGCTGGGCGTGGGGGTTTTCCTGGCCACTCTCATCCTGGCTCACAACCCGTTGATCGCCCTGGCGCTGGCGGGGGGTGCGGCGGCCGGCGGGCCGCGGTGGACCATTTCGATGCTCGCCGCGCGCCGTCGCGCGAAGTTCACGTCCGAATTTCCCAATGCGACCGACATCATCGTGCGCGGCGTCAAATCGGGCCTGCCGATCAACGAGTGTCTCAAGGTGATTTCGCGTGAGTCGCCTCAGCCCCTGGGCGAGGAGTTTGGACGGCTGGTGGAGAACATGGGCATTGGCCTCTCCACCGATCAGGCGTTGGAGAAGCTCTACACGCGCATGCCGACGCCCGAGGTTCGCTTTTTCTCGATCGTTCTGGCGATCCAGCAAAAGACCGGGGGCAACCTGGCTGAGGCGCTCAATAATCTGTCGAGCGTGCTGCGTGCGCGCAAGCTGATGGTCGAGAAAATCAAGGCGCTGTCGGGCGAAGCGGTGGCCTCGGCCTTCATCATCGGCGCTATGCCGCCTGGCGTCATGATCATGATCCAGCTGATGACGCCGTCTTATATGGCGCCCATGTTCAACGATCCCCGAGGCCATGTGATGCTTCTGGGCGGCGCGGCGTGGATGGCGATCGGCATTTTTGTCATGCGCCGCATGATCAACTTCAAGTTCTAGAGGGCGCGCGCCATGGACGTCGTCGCCTTCGTCGACAAGCCCCAGAACCTCCTCGCCCTGGCGACCGGCCTGATTTGCTTTGGCGCCGCGACCACGCTCGCCGCGCCGTTGATGAAAGGCGATAAGCTCGAAGGCCGTCTTAAGGCCGTCGCCAATCGGCGGGAGGAGCTGCGTCGACGGTCTCGCGAAGACATCCGCGAGGGCGCGCTGCGTCACACCGACGCCGGCTTCACCAAAACCATCGTCGATCGGCTCAACCTGACGAAATACCTGGCCGATCCCAATGTCGTCGATAATCTGGCCCAGGCGGGCTACCGCGGGCCCAAGCCGCTGACGACGTTCTATTTCTTCCGACTGACGATGCCGTTCATCTTCGTCGCCCTGGCGATCGTCTACCTCTATGTTCTCCACGCCACCAAACTGGCGCCGACCCATCGCCTCGCCGCGACGGTGGCCGCCTTCGTCGGCGGCTACTATGCGCCCCACGTCTACATCAAGAACCGGGCGGCCAAGCGCCTGGCGTCGATCATGCAGGTCTTCCCAGACGCCCTGGACCTCCTTTTGATCTGCGTGGAAGCCGGCATGTCGGTAGAGGCGGCGCTGCAGAAGGTGGGGAGCGAGATCGGACCGTCGTCCATCGAACTGGCTGAAGAACTGTCGTTGCTCACCGCCGAACTCAGCTACCTGCCGGAGCGGCGCATGGCCTATGAGAGCTTAGCGAAGCGCACCAATCACCCCGGTATCAAGGGCGTCGCCACGGCCCTGATCCAAGCGGAGCGCTACGGCACGGCCGTGGGCGGCGCCTTGCGCGTCATGGCCAAGGAAAACCGCGACATGCGCTTGGCCGCGGCGGAAAAGCAGGCCGCCCAACTTCCGGCCAAGCTGACCGTACCCATGATCCTGTTCTTCCTGCCAGTCCTGTTCGTCGTCATCCTGGGTCCCGCCATCATCCAGATCCAAGACACGTTCAAGCCTCAGAGCAAGCCGTCGGCGCAGACCACGTCATCTAAACATTAATTGAATATAGCAAAACCTAGGCGGTCATTGGCTGTCGCTATCCTAAAAACTCAATCTTAATGGTTTTTAGGGCTGATCACCCGCAGCGATTGGGGAGTGGTCGGATGTCTCTGTGGCGTGCGTTAGGAACAATCTGTGCCGCCGCTGTGGTCTTGACTGCCGGATGTGCGACCCCTGAAGACACCTATCTGACCCGACGCCCGCCGATGCCGCCCACGGCCGTGGTCGAGGCGTCGCCTAGCGGTCCGCTCTATCGAAAGATCGCTATTGAGGATGTTGAGGGGGCTCCAGAGTTTCTGCTTTTTGATGGCGGCGGCCTTCTCACAACTCGCCCCACCCACAAGCAAGTGTTGGCCGCCTTCACGGATGATCTGACTCGCGCCAATTTGCTGGCGGACAGCCGCGCCTACAGCGACTACATGCTCTACGTTAAGTTCGACGACCTGCACGGTCCCGACGTCTGGATCGGCTCTGACAAGCGTGCGTCCGCCAGGATTACTTTTCACCTGGTGCGTTGGAGAACGGGTGAGGTCG
>Ga0116229_10006208_pt1 | contig 19303 bp, 17 predicted proteins | sample S1TSphgellanicum_3_FD_87313 | JGI IMG/M metagenome (GOLD analysis project Ga0116229, IMG submission 87313) | Host-associated microbial communities from peat moss isolated from Minnesota, USA - S1T2_Fc - Sphagnum magellanicum MG | ecosystem: Host-associated > Plants > Peat moss > Unclassified... | reverse complement strand
GGTATGAAATTTGGTTTTGGATTTGAAGTGGAAATCAAATTAATTTCATGTCATGTTTGTGCCCATTGAAAAAAAAATCACAAAACAACCACTATTACAAAAATAGGTTTATTCAATTAAAAAATTTAGTAAAAAAGTCTTAAAAAACCATCTTGTCAATGTGAACAAATTGATTTGGACCATGTTCACTATAATTAAGTGATTTTTTTTACCAAGCCCAGGTTGACTGATATAAATGTGATTTGTTTCATTTATCAAGTGAATTAAACTATAAAATATTGTTCGCACCAAATGCAACAAGGAAGCAGTTTGCATTGGAATTTCATGCCTAAGCAAAATGTTGGTTGCAATAATGTTGTTGAACGCAAAGACTTGGCAACATTGTTGAGTGCAAAGACCTTTGAAGTGTAGAAGTTTTGATAGGTATTTAACATTAAAGACCCATTCACATAACAAGTGAGGACTAAAACTTTAAGATTATGCTTGAAAGTGGAAGAGCGATGGTGTTTAAAAGAATCCAAGGCAAGTGACAAAGACCAATACATCTTTTACAACTATTGTTTTCATGAACTTTCTCGATGGGAAGCTTGCTTATTGTCATCATGGTCTTGATCAATTGTATGCTACAAGTTTTATAAATGGATGCATTTGTGGATAAACATTATGTGTGGATGCACTACATAGTTCATGATTAATTGTATAATCCATTCATGTATGAATGCATTATGTAGTGAACTTGTAGTAATGCCAAAGTTGCCATTAGCATTTAGCCCATAATGTGCATTTCTAAAAAATAACTTAAAAAATTAAGCCTTTCTTTATGCACACCTTATTTCCGCTTCTCCTTAATGTGATTGTGATAGGTTAGATTCTATTGTGCCTACAACTCCACAAGCACCCATCATTACTTTGGCATCTACATTGAGTTGGTAAAGATTGGTATATGGTTATTGGTGATAATATGGAATGGCATGCCCTTAAGATTGTCAAAGGTAACAACCTTTCTTATCATAAATCAATCATTTAACTACGGATTAAAAGGTGTTATGTGAAAAAATGATCACAACTTGAATTTGACATTTTGAATTCTTGTTTGTAGATGCCCAATTTAAGGTTACCCAAAGTTTAAAAGCCCAAATTGCACCTATGTAACATTTTGTAATTATTGAGGTTTAACATGACTTTTGGTTTACAAATGAATCTTTTTTCTAATTTTTACATCTTTGCGAAACATTCCATTTACTCTTGCATCATCTATGTTATCCTCAAAAGGCATCATTTGGATATTTTGGTTTGTAGTTGAAAGGGTTAATTTTCGATACTTAATCTAAAAACCAACATTTGAATATTTGGTTTTCTTCACTATAATTTGAAGGTAAGAATCTACCTTTAATTTTATAGGTTAAAATTATAATGAAGTTCATGTTTTTATGAACATTTGGGTTTTAAATCATAAGTATGGCAAATTGGTGAATACCTTATATTTGGTGACATTTAAATTGAACCAACATTTGGATCTTTGGTTTTCCTCACCATAACTTGAGGGTAAGAATTTACCTTTAATTTTCTAAATCAAAACTATAATCAAATTCATGGTCTAATGAACATTTGGGTTCTAAGTAATAAGTATGGTAGATTAGTGAATACTTTATGTCTGATTGCATTTAGACTGAATTAAAATTTGGATTTTGGCTTTATGGTCTCTTACTACAAGGTAAGAATTTATTTTAAGTTTCAAAAATTAAATTTTAATGAAGTTCATGGTTTGTGAGTGTTTGGTTTCTTAGTCGTGGGTGCTAGGTTGATCATATTTCATTCAAATTGAACTAGTAGCTAGATCCTTGGTTTCTTGGTTTGCAAATACACAGTACAAAAATTCCTTTCTATTTTAAAGTTATGGTGAGTTTCATAGTCTAATGAGTATTTGGGTTTTGAATCAATAATGTTTCCATATGAATGCATTCAAATTAAATTAGCAATTGGACCTTGGTTTACTAATTATGCAAAATAAGAATCCATTTTTCTATAAATTGATGACACACTAGTTTATGCTTCAGGTTTGAGTCATGACAAACTGAAATTAGCATTTGGATCCTTAAACAATTCATCTACAACTTGAAGGCAAGAATCTACACCCTACCTTTTTCTATTTGTGAAATCATTTGAAGATTTCCAACTTGAAGGCAACCTAAGAATTAGGGGTAATTTAAAAAGAGGAATTTAAAACAAAAGTTAAAACTTGCCTAGACTTGTAGTTATAAATCTCCAATCCATCCATAGTTTGTTGGATTATGAAGGTGTTCACCAATCACCTCATATGTGAGGTCCCTTTTCCTCCTATATAGGAAATTAGCGAGTAGGACAACATATTGGAAAAGGTGGTTGAACTTTGATTTTGTGCTATCAAATTTTTTCACAAGACTCTTCCATTTTATTTTCAAGCCTCCAATACCCCACTCCACTTGCATTCAATATTCGACATGCATCTTGTTATATGCTTGTATGACATCTAGGTTTGAATTGGGAGCTACCTCCCATCTCCCAATCCTTTTCATTATAAACATTTCATTTCTCATGTAATTGGGATCTCCCAACATAAATTCAAAGTAATTATCATCATGAACAAATTATTAATGTTATTCCTTGTAAAGTGTGGAGTGGCAAAAGATATTGACATTGTGGCAAGAGCTAAGGTATGTGGTAACTATGTAGGTGAACAAGCCTATGTGGTCAATAATAACGATGTTGTTCATGACATAAATTTTCTTTTGTCCATTAAACTAAGACTGATGACCTTGGTCCTTCCAAGGCTTCCATATCTCAACTAAGGTTCCATCAATGAACCTTTTGTATCTTAATAACTCAAGCAAATGGGTGCCCAATGTAGTTCTTTATTAGGTTGTAGGCCAATGGATGTCATTTGCAATGGAAGCATTAATGCAAGATGAAATGAACAAAACATCATCACACATAAAACTTTTAGACCAATTCCACATAAAACAGTCATACCTTGTGTTGTTGTCATGTTTCATGAACAAAGTAAAGTTCAGAAGCCTTTGTTGAAGGTTTCATTTTGATGGTCTTTTAATCACAAGAAAATCTTCACATGTAGACCTTAGTAAGTGAGATGATGATAGGCCTCACAAGGGATGCAAGCTCCTCAAACTTGATGGCAGTAAAGTTTATGAAGTTCTTGAACAATGTCGGGGTGGCTTGCATTGTGGCCAACACATCTCAAACACTAATGGCTAGGTCCATTGATTACCCATTACCCTCTTCCATTTCATGCAAGTTGAAAAACTCTTGAGCATTGCATGCCACCAACCCACATTGAAAGAGCATTGTAGCCTCTTCATCCATGTCATACAAAATATCATCATCGCTTGAAGAAGAATTGAAGTGTGAAAAGGTGCTTGAACTTGAAGAAGAATCCATTTGCTAAAAAAGAAGAACAAAAGAATTTGAAAAAAAAGACCTTAATAAAAAGAACAACAAGAAAACACTAATTCAATGTGAAAAAAAAAACCTTCACACAAACTAAACCCTAACAAGAAACATAAAAATAAAAATAAAATGAAAAAAAAGGACTTGAAAAATAATAAACTAGAAATACAAGAACAAGAGGGGGAAAAAAATGAGAACTTGAACAATACAAATTCAAAAGAGAAAACCATGTTGTGCTTTGAGCATAAATTCAGCTCTAAAACGCTAACCTTGGCATTTTTTTCCCATAGACTCTTTACATACCAAATCCGAGAATTAAAAAAACCATGAAACCCCTCCTCCCCCCATGTTCAAAACCCACATACCAAACCCAAGTTGTCAAAAACCACCATAGAAATATATATATATATATGGGGTAGACTGGACATTTTTTTTCATCCCTAGTTTTTGAATCTGATCCCCAATTTTTGAGTTTCGTCCCTAGTTCGATAGACTTTGCGGACAACATGAAACTAGGGATGAATTGAAAAATGGCAGTCTAGAGGGGGGTGAATTGGGCTGGACATTACGAATTGACCTATTAGGTATGCTTAGATTGAGTATTATACCTTAAACACTTTGAGTTGGTGTTGATCTTATGCATTCTAAATGTTGATTTGCAAAATTAGAAGTTTAAGTGAAAATTGGCACACTCTTTAAACAAGAAGCTATGTTGCATACACATTTCAACCTGCAGTTGAGCTTCACATGTTGTTTGTGTGTTTGCTTCACATTAATTGTAAGAATATTTTTGTCATTGCAAAACATTTCTTTGCAATTAACTCATTTGGCATGAGCTTTACTAATATCACGTTTACATGACATGTCCTCTAATTTTGAAGAAATTCTTTTGTCATATTTAGAGATTGTTTTAAAGGATTTCATCCTTTTGTGATGCAATTTTCTATTGTAGTAGAGGAGCTGTGGTTTTTTCTTTTACTTAGGGGGGAAAAAAAAACAAACAAACAAACCGGACATCGATTTCAAGTGAATTGGGGCGGGCACCGGGCATGGGCAGGGTATGAAAATGTCTCGAGATGCCCTGACCGTCTAGGGTGGACTGAAGAAGACGACGCCGGGGTCACGTTTCGCATTAGGGTTTAGGGTTTGGGAGAGTCTCTGTGCCGATGCTCTTCCTGGGGTTCTTCTTGAAGACGGTGTTTTCGCTCTTGGTTGGTGGAGCGATGAGAGTTATCTGGTAGAATCCTGCATTGTTCTGTGATAATATTGTCTGCAGGTTGAAGGTCCCCATTAAGCGGAAAACCAGAGCATTGAGCATGCGTGAGTAAACCGGAGTTAATGCGGGTTTGAATCATGTTTACATCTCTTGCACTAGTGTTTGCAAGCAGTTGCCATGCCTACGACAAGGGATGTGATCTGTTGCTCTGGTTGTAGGTTTCTTGGTTTTCTCTGTGGCCAGTATGCTTGGAGGAAAATCTGCAAGGCTTAGGTGTCTTTGAGAATTCTGGAACTATGGGTTTTCATCAGAGGTTGTTGTTGCTACCAGCTTGTACGCACTGTCGTTGTGCCATACTACCCACATCGCTTTCTCTTTCTCGCGCTTTGAACACAGTCTGTCTCTTCTCTATTCAACCTTTAGCTCTCGCCCGGCCCCGCCCTGCACCTCCTGCAACGCCAACAATCTCAAGCAAATGGTTGAAGGAAGCAGCACCGTTGCGGGGGTTGTGTCTCGGTTTCTTTTCACATCAATTCAGCAGTAGAGCAAGAACTAGGGTTGCAACAGCTCAAGCTCGACTCTCCGAAGTCTCTTTCACAGAAGAGTCAGGGCTTGTTTTGACAGATACTGGCAACCAAACTTTAGAAGGAGATAATAGTAAGGCTGTGAAAAAGTTACCGGGTTCGAATATAGTGATCTCTGGACCAGATTTAGGCCGCACTGCGCAAGTGAAGCAAGCTGAGTTCATCAAGAGCAGCAGCAAGGAGACGGAGTGTCCTACTGAAGGATTCCCTGAAATTGCATTAGTTGGCCGCTCTAATGTTGGGAAATCGTCCTTGATAAATGCGATGGTCCAGCGCAAAGAGCTAGCGCAGACCTCCAAGAAGCCTGGTGCATGTCTATCCTTCTGCTTATCCTCCCCACCTCTCTCCACCCGTCTCTCCCATTATGGCAATTTCTCTTACATGATATCATCTTGCAGGTAAAACACAGCTCATCAACCATTTCCTCATCAATAAGAAGTGGTACTTAGTGGATTTGCCTGGCTATGGGTAATTCTTCTTTCTTTTCTTTCTCATATTTGTTGCATGAAATCAACTTTGGATGTATCTTTGTACTTATGTTCTTGGAGATCTTCTGCCAAACAGCAAGTACTCAGCTGAATTCTTCCACGGTTGAAAGTCTAACACTCACCACAGTCAGATATTCTGAAGGGCAAGAGAACTTGGAAATTGTGTTTGTAGCAGTCTTTCTTGTGTATATGAGGAGGCAGTTTTGGGGACTGGATGGGTAGAGCCCTGGGCATTAGAGTGCTAAAGGAACTCAGCGCCACAAAGGTTTTGAGGCTGGGAGAGGGTGGCTGTAATTGCAGGTTTGCAAAGGCTCCAACAGCCATCCGCACTGATTGGAATGAGTTCACAAAAGACTACTTTCTGAATCGAAAGACACTTATCACGGTGCTGTTGTTGGTTGATGCATGCATCCCTCCACAACAAATTGACCTTGACTGCATGGATTGGCTTGGCCAAAACAAAGTAAGTTGGCATTTGCTTCTCTTGTATCTGGACTTCAGGTAGCAACAGTCTTTTGATTATTTTCCCTCTCCTAGTACATCATGAGCAGAGAGACATTAACTTCCACTCTTCTTACATACTCATTAATAATATTAGCTTACACTCCTGTAAACCTCTGTTTGTGGCACATTGTAGATTCCAGTCACTATTGTATTCACCAAGTGCGACAGGAAGAAGAAGAAAAAGAATGGGGGCAGAAATCCTGAGGAAAACATACAGGATTTTCTAGAGAAACTGAAGGCCTTCTTCGATGACACTCCACCATGGATCATGACCAGTGCAACAACAGGACAAGGTAGGGATGAACTGATGCGGCACCTTGCCCAGTTGAGATTATTTTGGGATAGTTGAGAGTCTAATACAAATTTTCTTCCACTTCTTTGTTGTTGTAGTCTGTCCTGCACAAGCTGGACTGTTACTTTCTGCCTGGTACACACTCATTATGTCAAGAGTTGTTTCTCTCAAAGCAAGCAATGACGGGAATTGGACATTTTCTTTGTATAATGTTAACCTTTAGAACTAACTTGTACATGGACCAAGTTTTATTGCCTTCCCTGTTTTGATCTAATATGAGAATGTAGGGCTGTGGATGTGAATGCTGGAAATTGAATGCAAATTGCTAATCAGGATCCTTGTGCTCATGGACTCAAATGCATGGATATAGAGGGCAAATGGTGTTGCAGATCAATTCACATGTTGGAACTGGCTGTTTACCTGTAAATGCACCTCTGGGAAATATTTCCACTCTGTCCTGTTTGCTGATATGTCATAAGAGATGTGAACTCTCGAGAACCTTATTATTATCATGTCATCTCTCAGTTCCATTCATGTTGACTCAGCATGGAGTAGTGCTTCAGTTGTGACAAAGATGCAGTTTAGCTGCCATGTTCCAGTCAGTTAATGTTCTACTCATCACCACCTTTGCTGTTTTGTTCTGTGAATGTGCACAATCTTCATATCCAACTCCTTCCTAAGAAACTGATGGCCTGGTAGGACATTGAAGGCCTTTTGAAGTTGAGTTTTGGGTGGCTGGTCAATGAACTATCCCTTGTGGTGGATTGGAATTCTATCAATTTTCATCAAATCATTTTGATATCTGTCTCTGTCGACAACTCCAGTATTGGCAGTCCAGTCTGGTAATGACAACAATTTGTAAGCAACTTCTGAAGAAAATAATTTGAAGAGGGCAGACAAATAACTATTTCTACCAGAACTATCATCATTCACTGTAACTGCTCTTTGTAAGAGTACCTGTATGGTGAACATTGATCATGGAGCTATACAAAATCATTAGCAATTTCACTTCTTTTCACTTTGGCACTGACAGAGCACTGATACTTTCTATAAGACAATGTTTGCATGCACCCTTTGGTCCCTCACAAAAGGATCTCACAATCAATGCTCTTGTATTGCCTGTGCTTTGATGCTGGTTTAAAAGCTTTGATATCATAGAAGACAAACCTCTGCTTTGCAAAATTTGACTTTCCTGTGAGTATGCTTGCAAGTGACACGTCATTGTCGCCAAGTAAAGCACAAGAGATCAACACCTAAGCATCTACTTGAAGACTTTGCAAGAACTCAGTCAGGTAGCTAGTTTATAGTGACAGAAAGCAATTGTACTATCCGTTACATTAGAGAAAGGTTGCTGTGGAAGGCAGGTAAGGGATAGAGCAGGTGGGGTGATTAGGGATTAGGCAAGTGTTGTTTCTTGTCTTGCTGTAATTCGAACTGTGCAGAGTTCCTGTATTTCTGCAGAATTTTTGTTCATTGTAACCTAGTAGCATCAACCACATCTCAAATCACATTCAAGCTGGGAGTGGGAAACTAATCTGAACTGCAAGAGGGTCCAGAAATGCATCCAGCCAGCAGAACTTTGTGCAACTGGTAGCACCCTTTCTTGTGCAACCACAGAAAGCCAACCAATTCTTTTCCAGATCCTGCTTTGTAAGCACTGATCCTCACCTTCTCTTGTATTTCTTCTCATGTATGATGAACATATAAAGCTGCCATAAAATTATGCCTGCTGGTGCACACAGAACCTGCTCTAGTTTCTTTCTTGTCATCCTGATTTGAAAATGGGATCATGCAAGGTGTAGTGGTTGAGGTTATCAAATGCAGCCATTTCACCTTGTTGCACTGTACCCTTCAACATTGCTCTGGAATTTCAAGGAGGTGATAAATATAGATAGTAGTGCACAGGTATAGCTGTGTTACTCTTACCTTGCGTTGTGGGGCATGTACATGAAGGCAGACATGTTGTGGATTCACATGGTGTCCACCATCACATCCTTCATGCTGTGTTGAATTTTCCTGCTGGCAGAGGTAAATGGTGATATTGGTTCATTCTGCACCCATTTTTTCCTTGCATGGAAGTGACTGTCTGGCATCAGGTACTTCAAACAACCTTGGTTACATCTGTGTACAACTTTTTGGTGATAGGCTTCTGCCAGGCAACCATGCATTTAGCATGAATAGAACAAGATTGATGCAACATTTAATAGATCATCTGTAATACATTCCCAAGTCACAGATGCACTTACAATGAGCATTGTACCTTCGCCATCACATTGAAGGCAATGAGCATGCAGAGCAACCTTAGAAACCAGCAGTGGAATCACATGGGTAAGTATAAGGAACTATGACCCTTTTTCCTTTGGTTGCTTATTCACAGTGCTCAAACAATACGTCATTATGTTGAATGTGCCACCATCTAAGTCATCATCTATACCATTTGTAACTAGAATCATGATTCCAACACAGAAACAAACCAATGAGAGCTTAAATGCATGTTCCAATCATACTGCAGACTTTGGTCAGGGACATGAGAAAGAGTAGTGTTCACTTACCAGTCACAAGACTTGCATTTAGAGGACAACAATTTGTTTCTCTTCTTCACATATCACAAATTGTTCAAGATAGCAGCTTTGTTTTTGCTTCATATTCACAACGCAAATCACATTTCTATAGGTTTATTTCCTCATACTTGCTGATAAGAAGAAAATTTGCCACAGGACATGGATTGAATGGACAAGTTGATTTTCCATGCACAATGTGATGTATAAATAGAAACAAAGCATCATCTGCCCTCTTTACTGCTGTATGGAATGCCATAATCATCCGGGGGCCTTATTGATCACCATTTATGCTGCTGTGGTGCCTCCTTCTGTGCCTTGGGAGCATTCCGTTGCAAACAAACAAAGAACTGAGTCCTACTCTTCCAGCTTTTCAAATATGAAATTTTTTTCCAAACAATTCAACTTACACTTGATTTGGAATGAGAGATTGACTGCATATCTATGACATTGCTGAGAAATCTCCACAACAACAAATTGAAGGTTACAAATTAATGAGTGGAGTCATAACCTTGTGAGAGTCACTCACAAAGTGGCAGACCATCATCATCTTCATCATGAATGGCAGTGATGAGCTGCCCCAACTACCCACTGACTTCATCAGCTCCCAACACTGGGTATGTAGATATAAGTAGACCCAAAATCTAGGCAAAACATTGTTATACAAAATCTGCATCCTGAGTTCATGTTGCATTCCCAGAAGCAACAGGAAGATTCACTCATGCTGTTGGCTAGCATTCAAGAGACATAGATAATCATAAGATTGACCACCAAGACCAATGATTTCTATCACCATCTCTGCTTACAATCACTCTGAGTTCCTTTACTTCTTTTGTGGATGAACTCTTCTGCAAGTCAGTCAAATCCATAAAGATCAGAAGAAGCTGCTGGACAAATGATCACCCAGATCAGCACAAAATGTAAGAAGGTGGTGGAGCATTGCTGTTATAATGGACATGAGGTCAATCTGTATGTGTAGATAAACAGAAGCAGAAACAAATCAGTTGTGATCACATATGATCCCGCGGCGTACTCTCACCATCACAAGCAAAGGGATGCCAAAAAAGAAGAGGAAGAGGGAAGAAACCGTACTTCCCAGAGCAGTGTGGAGGCAACCACAGTCAAAAAGGCACCTCCCATCATCAGCACAGGACCAACGGCCAAGTTCCATCTTGCAGAAATCATGATTGTTTTCTTCAGTCCTCGATCGATTCGCCCTATTTGCAAGCACGCTGTTATTGTTGGGCTTTTCAAAATCCTCCTTGCAGCACAAATTGACAGAAAACGAATATCATTTGCACAGAAACATGCCACAAACGAAGAATCCAAAACGAAGCAGATGAAAACAAACTGGAGCAGAAAGATATGTGGCCAAAACAAAGCCCTTGCGGCAAAACGAAACGTGGCAAACGAGACGAAGAAGAAGAAGATGAGCGCCAAACCCTAGAATAGACATCAGTCGTTGATCATGCCTATCGGACTGTGAAGAGGCAGAAGATTGATTCTCAGCTTGTCATGGAGCTTTGAGAAGAAGTTTTGTTCCAGTGTTTTTTGCAATAGATTGTTCGAGCCTTCTTTCCTCATTTTACGGAAGGGGCATCCTAGACTGTGGTAGGTATACATCCAGTTGATTCCAAACTTCTTCAGCATCTTCTCATCTTGTATCAAGAACTTGTAGGCTCAAATTGACGGCTCAAAACCTCTAGAGAGAGAGACGAAAACAAAAGTATCACATTGCAATGAAGCCCAGATTGAGCGTCTGGACTTAGAATGGTTGCTGCCTGCATCTTTTGAAAGCACAATTGAGACTTGTTGCTTTGTCTTTTGTTCTTGGATCATAATTTGTTCAAGAGACTGTGTGCCATGTGAGGTCTTATAGCTGTGTGCCTGCGTGAGTTCTCCATTGGCCACATTGCATATAATCAAACTCAGTAGACTGTTTTCATGATGAGCATTGTTGTAATGTGCACAACACTACTCTGCATTTCAACAAGAATTGTGTGATTCAAACTTGTGTTTCATGTGATGACAAGTAGGGAAAGAAGAATTTTGGGGTTTCAATCTCTGTGAGAGAAACAGAGACATCCAAACATCTGCCGACAACAACAGCCAGTGAGATCATCAAACAAACATCAAGAGACAAGGACTGCAACATGTGAGACATTGGTACAAATGCACAGCAGTTGCTGCTCTGAAACCAAATTGTTGTACCCCCTGAAATAATTGTCAATGTCAACAAGTGTACATAACTCACAAAGAAGATAGCACCTCAGGAGAGAGACATGGAAGAAGGCTTCACTCCTTGATATCCTTCAAATATTCTAACTCTTCAGAAAGTTGTCAAGATTGCGAATCTGATTTCCAAGATTCTCAAATTGTACATCCCCAGAACATTGTGACACACACTGCAGTGATACCACAAGCACGTGCAAAGGAGGAGGCCATGTCACAGCTCTCATCAGGCTTGAGATCTTGGGTCATTGGCTAGAAATAAAGCAATGCAGCAATTGTGTTTCCTGAGAGACGTGCTATGAAGGGATTTGCTTTCAACTTCTTCGGCTGCAGATCTTGATGTAGCAATATACTTTGGCTTGCAAGGTCTGATCTTGGGGTGTGGTGAGGTTTGATTGTGGTGGATGGAGATGCTCTCTTCTTCTCTCCAGTATGTTTCTAACAACCAAGCGTTTTTCGGCGTAGTAGACCTAGCTTTAGGAGCAAGAGGCCTTTACCTGTTGAAGAAGTCAAAGTTGTTGACTCTTCAAATTGCTCCAGACAATTGGTTTTCTTGTTGCCAAGTGCATCTTTCACAGATTTAGCTCTGCTGCTGCTTGCTTTTCGCACAGCTTTGCCTCCATGAAGAATCAGGTTCCTCAAAGTGCCTGCAGAAAACAATGTACAGACCAAGTCTCAGGTTTAGGTCTTTCTAAGAAATGCTCATACTAATCCTTGGAAGAGCTTGCTGCTGCTGATGTCTGGTATATATATGTATGTATATCATCAGGCAGGAAATCTTTTGGAGATGAGGCGCATAATTTGCATTTCTAGAATCATTGAAAAATCAGACCCAAAATTCCAATTTTCAGCTTTGGAGTCTGCGTCTTCACCATCTGGTATAGCACCTTGATGTCCTGTGCATGCCTGTTGTTAAGGTATAGTTCACATCTAGTTGATGACACATGTGAATTGCATAAGGAGCAGAAGAATGGGGTTTGACAGATTGATGAGTGGGAGGACAAGGACAAGGATGAGCACAACTCCTATCATGAATGTATTACCTGATTCAGAAGCTGATTCAGAAGCTGATGCTGCAGCAGTAACTCCTCCTGATGATGGCACATCTGCCACTGCATTGCCGTTGAAGCATTTCTTGATTTGAAAACAAGCAAAATCCTTACCTGCAAAGCGCATTATCCTGATTCCAAGAGTATGATGATTATCATCATTGTCAAAGGATTCACAACAGCTTGATTCATCCCCACCATGCCCATCCAGTGGATTGTTGGAGGAAGTGTCTTCAGTGCTCGGTAATGATTTGGAAGCTGCAAATCTCTTTGAAGAATTTGCAGCAGCAGCAGCAGGATTACAAGCTTGTTGTTGTTCTTGAGAGAAGCTTTTTTTGTCAAAAAAAATAGTCTGAGATGATGCTGCTGCAGCTGCTGTTTCCAATGTTGCTTGGCTTGCTGGTAATGGAGCTTTCCCAAACGTTGCACTCTCTGCCTCGTGTCCGAGCTCTTCTTCATCAAATCCTGTCCCTTGGAACTCTTCAAGAGTTGACTTTCTACAGGCCATTTCTTGCATCAACTTTGTTGACTTCATCTGCTCGATAATATGCCCAGAGCCCACCTCCTCAAAAAGTTTAGAAGATGGTGAGCTCGGGAAGGAAAAGAAAGAATCTGGGTCTGGATCTTGCTCCTCTTTTTCTTCTTCATCTTCTATCCGAGCTTCACAATCCTGAATTAAATTACCACAAGTGCTGCTGCTGCTGCAACAAAGATCACTGCACTCCTTCCCTGCTGATATAATTCTGATTCGTAAGCAGCTTGTTGGGCAATCCAACCAACCCTGATGAGGATTCTTAGAATCCTCACTACTTTGTGATGATGGTAGAAGTTGTTCTCCTACATTGGCCGAAGAATCTTGTTCTCGTTCCTTGCTCCTTACTCCATGATCTGGTGCCAAATCTGCTCCTTGCCTGCTGCATCCCAGTTTCTGAGCTACATTGCCACTATCCACATCTTGAAGCTTCACATCATTGTTTTGTGAATTGGTTGTGGAACTTCCATCTTTTTGTTCTTCAGAGTTTCTGGGTGGTGTTCTCTGAAGTTCAAGAGTGGTCCTACAATCCTCCCTGGAGATTGTTGTCCTCCTATTCCTAAGAATGTCAGGAGGAGGAGGAGCATTGCAGCAGTTTGGCTGATCTTGGCTTGATTCTCTAAGAAGCTCAGCACTAGTGCAACATGAACCAGCACATCCTGGTATTGCTGAAGAAGAAGAAGTTGCTCCTCCTCCTCTTCCGTGGTCTTGATCAGCTTTGTAGCTTGTAGGAACTACTGCCCTTAGTTCAAACCCTGGCACACAGCTGAGGTTAGCTCCTCCTTCGTCTTCACGCTTAACTTCTCCTTGTCCCTGTTTCTTCTTCAGAGTCTGAGTTGGGGGGATTTGCAGAGGCCTTGTAGCAGCCAGGCAAGCAGCGGATTGCCGGGCTGCATTCACTACAGATGCCCACCTGCTGCTGCTGCTGCTGCTTGTTGCTGGAAAACAAAATTCAAAGAGCGACTTCTGATCTGTATATTGCGCAAGCTCGTCCTCATTGTAATACATCCCGGGTTTGAAGAGATCTACAGTTCCAGGATCCGAATCCTCAGAGCTCGTCTCAGCGGCTGCAACATCGGTCTCGTCTTGTTCCTCGTCGTCGTCGTCCTCTTCCTCTTCCTCTTCCTCCCCGAGTGTAATGTCGTTCTCTTCGGGGACGCAGCTCTCCAAGGCATAACCTCCTTGCAGCTCCTGCAGCTCATCAGGCCTATTCCCTGATGAGGTCTGAAAGTTGTGCGAGCTGTCGTTCTCGTTTAGAAACAAGAACGTGTCTCGAGCCGCGGCTTTGGCAGCGGACTCGGCGTAGGATTTGGCGATGGCATCGAGACCATCATGCTGCTTCATCATAATAGCGTGTTGCTCGAAGCCTTGAGGTCGGATGAAGGGCGTGCTGAGATACGACGCGAAGGAGATCTCAGCCGGGGACTTAGTCTCGTCGGACGATGTCTTGCAGAGGATGGAGGAGAGCAGGTTAGTGAGGTGCGCGGACAGGATATCGGAGGAGTTGTTACCCACCAAGGAAGAACGTCCTTGTCCTCGTCCTCGTCGTTTACAAAACAGCGACCCCAGCTGACCTATCTCCCCCACCTCGGCGGAGGATCGCGACGAGTCGAAGCTCAAGGTTTTGAAGGGGGAGTTGGTGGAATTGCGACTGTTCCTACTGCTGCTGTAGCTCATGCGCGCGCTACTAGCTCTCGAGTCTATATGGTAGCTGCATTCTTCTTCTTCTTCTTCCTCCTCCTCCTCCTCGTCTTCTTCCTGCTCAAATTCCTCCAGGTGCTCCAACGCGCTCGATGCGCACAACCCCATTGCGACGCACGCAAACAACAAATCGCCTGAGGTGGGTATCCGTGTGCTGTTGCTCCTCCTCCTCCTCCTCCTAGTGCTCAGCAAACCTCGAACATACAGCCACAAACCTTCACCCCATGACTGCAAAACGAGCTTGCTTTCTCAAACAAGGAAATAAGCTTCAAGAGCACAAGAGGGATTCACAATTCAGGTCCCAGAAAACAAACAAAAAAAATCGACAAACACGGAGACAAAATCGCCATCTCCATAAACACTGTTCATCATCTTGCTTGCAACTTCTAGGGATTTGAATCAAAACCCTTCGACTTGCTTTGCTGGTCTCCTCTCCAAGTCATATCCCACAAAGCCAGCCTCACACAAGTTACTGAATGCTGATGTACTTCTCCAGCAACTAGCTCATGCATCAAGTTTGAAACTTCAAGCATGCAACAACAAGCTCCTTCTTCTTCTTGTGCATTATTTAAAACTGGTCCAGCCCTGCACTGAGAGACTGCTGCCAATAACTCCCATTTGCAGCAAATACAAACCGATTTCAAGGCTTTATCTGAAATTCTTGCTACTCATCATGTCAGCTAAAAGCCCTCCTTTATTCTAGCGTCAGCTCAGTGCTACCTTAGCTTTGTGTACCTGAGAGAGGTGTCCATGACAAATCCCAATTTTCCTCTTCTTCTTCTTCTTCTTCTAGTGTCAGTTCAATGCTTGCTAAGCTTTGTGTACTTGAGAGAGAGGTCCATGACAAATCCCACCGCCATAAATTCTTCCAGCTTCATACATTCCAAGCTCTCTACTCCCCCCCCTCCCCACCTCCCCTATTCCTTCCTTCATCTAATCTTCACAACACAAACACTTACAGCTTCCTTTTTGTCATGAGAAACCTATCAGCAAAAAACGCATCAGCATTTCATGGCTGCTGAAAAGGAAGTTATGAAAAACTGAAACACAAGTTAAACTAAAATAAGGAAAAAAAACCAACCCAAAAAATAACTCTGGATCTTCGAAAAACTGAAGATGGTGATGAGCATGTGAGCACCAGAGGAGGAATCAAATGAGAGGAATTTGATGAGATAAAAAAAACTATGGAAAAACCAATCAACCTATCTGTCTTTGTGTTTTAGTTGAGGTTCAGATGATAGCAGCCACGACAAGTAGCCAAATCTTTTTACCCATGTTTTCTAACGCATGTTTTCACCATCCCACTTTCATTCTTTGTGGTAGAGTACTCATCTGCTACTAGTACTGGATTCATTATTGGATACAATTTCATTATGGAATCTGGGATTTTTCTGAATATATGGATTCTCTCTCTTTTACCCAATGTTTGCACCATACCCCCTTTCTTTCTTTGTAGAAGCTACTATTGGATTTGTTATTGGACAATATTTCAATGTGGAAAATGGGATTTTCTTTGAAATAAATGGGTTCTCTCTTTGACATCCACAAAAATACAAAAGAAAGAAAGAAACACCAACACCCATGACATACGAGTAGAAGCATGATTAAGGTAGGGGGTACACCAAAAGATCTATGGGTGCATTATTATTTTCCAGGTCATGATAGCAGCTGGTAAGAACTATGAACAACTTATCAGTGATGCTCGTGGTATGGTAGTACCATGTTGGGAAGGTGGGTTGGTGACAAGCTTATCCTTTTAAATTCATTGAAAAATGTCTACATTTCATTTTTATTATTACAAAACCAGGGTCATAATTGTATGACAGGAAGTATAGTATTGGGTCTTTTGTGTGTGTGTGTGAGAGAGAGAGAGAGAGAGAGAGAGAGAGAGGCTGCACACATGCACTTAAAAGAGGTGATTTGATGCTTATGATTCCTTACTGAAAAGCCGATTTCCCAATTGTCTCTTTGGTGTCTTTGGTGTGGTGTGCTTGTGTGTGTGTGTGTGAGTGGTGATTGTCTATCTAGCAGCTTTTTTTCAGGCCCCTGTCCTTCTAGGTTGGTGTGGATCTCTATAGAAAATTGATGGTTATGATGATGACCACATGTGCTGGGCTCATTTTTGCAAGGACAAAGCTTGTTGAGGTGGAGAGGATCAAAGGATTGGTTGTATAAAGAGTTTTCGTTTTCGGTTTCTTTCTAGACACTTGGGTCTTTGTCTTGTCCATTTGTCTCCATTTGTCTGATGTGGTGTTCCCTTGGCAAACCCAACAACTCATTCAGTATCTCGAGGTCTCAATATATGTGCATTGGGTTGGTGAAGGTTGTAAAACATTTGCTTCACAAGTGCATCCAAAAAGCTTTTCCATACAAGATTTTCTGAGGGCTGTGTTGTTGTATCTCTGCATTTACCTTGAGGAGGCCCCCAAGTAGGAAAAAAACGCTTGTTTTGTGAATCTGCTCATTATTAACAAATTACAATGTTGTCAAATTCCTGGGTGGTGCACAATTATCCTAAGCTAGCACCTTGTACATGTTTATATTCCTGGCCCTGTTCTTATACTTATACATCTTCTAATGAAGTTTGAGATAGTTGGCCTTCTTGTCCTCCTTCAAGATCCTACATGAACACTTACCAGACTGTTGGATCTAGTGAATTGCTTAAAAAAAAGTCTCATACCTTCTCTTCTTTCTCCATCTTTTTGGTGCATTCTAGCTATTTTGAGCAAATGCAACAAGGTGAAAATGTATTTGGAGATTTGGGGGCAAACAATTGCCCATGAGTGGAGAAATACAATGCAATTGAAACTTCTGGTATTGTATCTCTAAACTCTATAAGCACTAAGAGATACTCATAGATCATTGAAGGAACAACATCAACCCTCAAACTAAGCCTTCATTAAAACATAAAAAATGTCACATGATAAGCTTCACACACCCTATATATCAAGCCATTATTTCCATAGAACTCATATCAAGTCTCTTTGAGCATTCAACTTCCAAACAAGCCCTAGATATATAATAACAATTCAATTTCATGAAACAAAAATACATGGATGTTTTCTCTACAATTTACAATTCCACATTACCACCTCTAGCTTGGCACATATCATGTATTCAAGAGTTCAAATACACATGGTGGACATTGCATGCCCCTAAACCACAGTAATCCTCCACATTTTCTAACATCTTGAATGTTGTACATCTTGACTATTGTGTTTGCAACATCAAAGCCCAAAAATGGGGACACATATCTTCATCTCTAGCATAAGCTCTCATAATCAATGGAGACAAAAAATCATGTCACTTGTCAAAATGATCTCTTGTGCTTTTTCAAGCTTGTTGCAAGTCCCTTTTCGCTTGTAATTAATGATTTCGCAATATTAAACATTCCATAGGCATGAAATTTCTTTGGAAATGGGGAAAACAAAACTATAATGGGAATAGTGAACTTAATGATTTTGTTAAGTGTAATAGGAGCTACAAGTGGCACGGTGAAAGAAAAGGAAGGCATGGCAATGGAATGTGCAATAGGGAAATTTGTATTGGCACAACCTTTGCCGAAAAAAATCCTAACTTAGAGAAGGTCGAAAAGGCCAAACTTTGAAAAATAAAACTCTTGTCAAAATAAAAAGAATGTCAACTTGCAACTTTACTCCAAATACTCTAAAAATGGAACATATAAAGCACTAATAGCAATATCCATGAACGGAAACTAAGATTTAGAAGCCATGAGGAAATGAGCAAGGGCTCTCTTGCTTTAGTGGCGATGCATAGTTACAACTCTCCAAAGGATTACCATAGTACCTTGGCCATTTCAACACATGTCTGTTGAATAATTAATTAATTTTGAAATTTTTATTTCGAAAAATGGAATATTCATAAATATTCACTATTATCCTTCACAATATTTTTTGATTTGGAAGAAATAACTTTTTAACATTTCTGAAAATAATATAATTAGTGTCGAATTGGCCAAGGTATTAGGGTATTGTCTAATCTCTATTTAGTATTGAATTGTGCAAAGTACATGTAAAGCACTTGCAGAAATTTTGTAGGGTATTTGAAGGCCACCTTATCTGCATGAATATTTCTCCTAGAAAAAAGGAAGGATCTTACGCCTACTCCTTAAGAGAGGAAGGGATCTTGGTGCAAGATCCCTTCCTCTCTTAAGGAGTAGGCATAAGAACCCTCCCCTCCTATGCCTCAAGATCACATATGTTTACATACCTTCACGATACTGTTCACCTCATGATTTATTGTGGAAGGGTCATTAGCAAAATGCCGGGCTGGACTTGGCTAGCACATCATCCTAGGCCCCTTAATATGGGAATGCCCCCAACATAGGGCTTCACCTTACACAAAATACACACACTTAGATTTTTTATGAATAGATGTAAGTTTTTAAAAATCTTCCCATTGATTTTCTGGAGAACATAAAAATTCTTGCATTTCTTACAAAAATTCTTACAAACTGGTGGTGTTTTTGTTTAATAGTGGCAGGACCACAACTTCTTCAATGGGCTTTGATTTGGAAGATTGTATTCCAACAGGGGTCTTCAAGGCTTAAATCTTCTTAAGTTTGGGTGTAGGCATATTGTGCCATGAGCTTTTATTTGGACCTTTGAGTCATCTATGTTTCCCAGATCTGAACTCCAAATGCTCGATTATACAAGTTATTCTCATTTAATTCTTACTTTGAT
>Ga0116229_10006207_pt1 | contig 19303 bp, 13 predicted proteins | sample S1TSphgellanicum_3_FD_87313 | JGI IMG/M metagenome (GOLD analysis project Ga0116229, IMG submission 87313) | Host-associated microbial communities from peat moss isolated from Minnesota, USA - S1T2_Fc - Sphagnum magellanicum MG | ecosystem: Host-associated > Plants > Peat moss > Unclassified... | reverse complement strand
GAGCCACAGCACCGAGGGAGGCACATTTTGGGGCGGGGGCTTGCTGGGGGGGGGATTGGGCGGCCCCCGTTTTCCTGGGTTCAACAAGGTTTTTTCCCCCCCCCCCCCCCCCGGTGTCTTCTCTACTTATTGCAGGGAAATTCTGTTTGAAGCTTCCACAGTTTTTTTTTCTTGTTTTGCTTTGTTTCTATTTGCTTTCGGGACGAACTTTTGAGCTTCGTCGTCAAGATTCCAAAGCTTCTCGTTGAGTAATAGCTCAACAGATCCTCGTTCTGCTGTCGTAAATGGAGAAGTCCTATCCATATGCTCTCGTGGCAACCATTCCATAATGATGTTTTTTTAGTTTCAAAAGATCCTCGATGTTTGTGTATCGTACTCGAGAAGTTTTGACAGTGATGGCGTGTTACGAGCTGGAAATAAGCGGGGTTTCTGATCGTGACATTGTGCTTCCGGTGTGTGCAGACAGCAGTCGGTTATACAATGGGCAAGACTGTGGAACCAACATACAGAGAAGTGTGCACCGGCAAAACAGGGCATGCAGAAGCTGTACAACTTGAATATGACCCCGCGGAGGTCTCTTACAAACAACTGCTCGATGTTTTCTGGAAGAAACACGATCCTACTCAGGTTAATCGCCAAGTAAGTCATTGTGTTTTCCTTCATGTCTTCTAAAGCGGCAGTCATATCTTTCAATGTCTGAGATCCTATTCAATGAATGCAAATGTATTTTGTTCCTGCCGTCTTTGAACGATTTTCTTGCTAAAACTTCTTTTCTCCTTCAGCTTTTCCTGCACATGTATTTCGTGAACTGAATTGCTTGGCTAAGTTTCTGACAGGTCCTGACGTAATTGCAATGTACAGGGAAATGATGTTGGATCACAATACCGATCCGGAATTTACTACCATACACCGGAGCAGAAGGAGGAGGCAATTGCATCAATGAAAGATTACGAGGCACATCTTGGAAAGAAGATTGCAACAGAAATTTTACCAGCTGGCCCATTCTACATGGCTGAAGAATATCACCAGCAGTATCTTGAGAAGGGTGGTGGACGAGGAAAAGGGCAGTCGGCTGCTAAAATGTGCACCGACCCCATTCGGTGTTATGGCTAAGTATATGCCAGGAGTGAGAAGGTGTGGTTTCTCCTCTTGTTACAGTTAAATCTACAAATCTAATGTGCTTTTCCTATGGATTTTGGTTTGTTCCATCTCAGTTAGCATCATTATCTAAAACTGCCTTTTTCTCCTCTTATTGAGAACTCTCCTTACTGAGAAAGCTAGAGCTCTTGTATAATGTAACTATTGTGCATGTATTAGAAAGTTGCTGTTTATTGTTGCAACAAACACAACTTACATAAATGGAAGCCTTCCTGTTTGAATACTTCAAATGTTCTCTGTTTGAATGGGGTCATATAAGTTTGTTGTGTATCAATACCTGATTAAGAGGGTGAGGTGAAATTCACCAAAACCATTTCTCAAGAAGTCTGTTTTTGGGGTCTGATTGTGACACATCTACACTCTGCTTATGAAGGGTTCTGAAATGGATGCAGTGGATACTCCTTTTGTGTACAGTACCATCAGAGGAGTGAGGAGTTCTGAAAGTAAGCACCCACTTCAGGTGGAGCTGAGGGGTGGTTCCACCTCAGGTGGGTGCTTACTCCCTGAACTCCACTCCACCCCCAAGGGCATTACTGAGTGTGAAAATTGATTTGATTTATTATGTTTTAATCTTTTTTCCGTAATACCCTGTAGTAACCAATGGGGGCATTTCAGAAACTGGAACACCCACAGGCATTCCATTTTCCAAAATGCCCCACAAGATTTTACATTTTGTAACTGTACTTCCAAACACACCTAAATAAAATCTCACAGGTTTTTAGGTTGAATGGAATGTGTGAAGAATAAATAACCAGTAAGCTAATCAGCCCATATTTAAACAATTGTGGACAATTGAGTATACAATGCATGTGGACAGAATTTTTTCATTTGAAAAGTGAATATGTAGCAATTGTAACCACCAATGCTATTTAAAAACACTTCACAACTTTGTACTGATGTAAAGACCACTTCAGTGAGAAAAGCTGAGGATTCATTTTCGCTTAAAATGTAGTATGAAAAAACCTATGCCTCCTTGCAAACTATATCTTTACATGACATTTTATCATTGCACTTTGCTCTAGGAAGATACTGTTACATACACATGGGAATATTTGATAAAAATTTGTGAATCATAAGTGCAGGGGCATGATCCATGTCAAATTCTGACCAAAAAGTTTGAGGCCAGTCTCTGTTGGGGGAGGGTAGGCAGAAATTGCAGTCACTGAAGTAGTACCAACTTCATATCCAGTTCCAACTTCAATCTCCCTGCCATCATTTGCCTGTGAGCAATCATAAAAATCATTAGGCGTATAAAGTGATTTGCTCAAGGTGACAATTTCTTTCTCTAAGAAAAATGCAGAGTGCCACTTCACATAATGAACCAACATATTATCACATGTTTATTCTGACACTGGAAGATGTTGAAAAGGTTGCTGCCTTGTGTCAGAGAGCCATTTTTATTTCAGTATATCTGGTGAAATTTTACCATATGTGAATGCAACTACTCTATCATATAGAAACTGACTTGTATACATACATGTGTAGGTATCAAGTTAGAGGATTAGGCACGGACCCTTGTGTGAAGAATTTCTTGGCTCAGTTGCAAATGGAGCAGGACTGGGAATCTGATGAATAGGAACCTATGTGCACAAGTCAGCCCATAAGTGAGTACTTCTGTCAGTGTGAAATTATAATCTGCATTTGGAGCATAACATACAAATAATACAGGAAGTAGTACTAGATGCAACCTCCATGTTATGATGGATAAAGAAGGAACACCAGATGCCTAGCTCATCTAGTCAGGATTACACACCTGCAATTACTAACTGCAGTACTGGCACATACATCAAACAAAAGAGGAGAGATGGCACAACCACCACAACAAGGTTACTGTAAAGAGACCCATCAGTATCTTGTCATTGACTGGCTTTGGACAGATAAATACTGCTTCTCATTCCTTTAGAAAGGAACTATGCATTCACTCTGAGGACATGATGAGATAGGTGAGATGTGGCTGCAAAATCTGAAACTATAAGGTACACAGAAAAACCATTATTCTATAATTTGAGTTCAGGTAACAACCTATAGAAAATATACAAGAAAATGGAGTGTGGTGCGTGAGAGGTGAAAGTGTTGGTTGACACCTAGTAGAAAGAAAATTACCCACTGTAATAAGAGAAAACATGCATAGGAAAGAAATCAACATTATGGGGTTGCACCTTGCTAGGATGCAGTTCACCACGATCCCAGGGTGCTTGCTGCACTTTTGGCTCATTTGCCTGTCAAAACCAAATCCCCAAAATTGCTCCCTTCAGCACCCCCACAGATTGACAGTCCAGTTCAGGGTCCTCCAATTCAGGAACTAGCTGTTGCTGCAAGAGCCTATGTCAAACTTCAAACTTCAATATTCAGTTTTACACCTTGCATCAAAACCATGAAAGCATTGTACAAACACCACCTTTGTTACCAAATAACACACGTGTCCAAAAAACTCCAAAGATGCCTATAAAATGTTGAATCAACAACAGGCATGAAAGCTAGAACAAGTAGAAAAGAAATGGGTTTAGGAGCTCGAAATTCTTCTTTCAGGACAAGGGACCTTAACCCCCAGATTCTTACAGATTCAAGCCTACAAGTAGGTTGTCAACACACCCATTCACAATTCCATGCTGGGGGAGAGATGAGGGCAATACTGTCCTAGGAGGCATCTAAGGTTCTTCTGGATGATACAGTTATCAAAAGTTCCGTATGTCAGTATGAGAAGGTGACAATGAAACATGTTCAGGACAATTTTACTTCTTCCGAGGATGGCACTGAACCCACCAAATGATAAACCCGGCATTTTGAAAAATACCAATCCCTATTTTTGGACTGCTGCTTCTCTTCCATCTTGTTCAAAAGACTCAGAAAACTAGAGGAAAATGCCAAGCATATCACAGATTTCAAGGAACATATGAATCAAGCAGCAGCATTCTCAACCCTCAATCCTAAATTCTGCTTCCAAATGCAAAATTAGGTCAGTTCAGCTACATGATTACCATCATGTCAGCAGCATAAACTATGTGCACAATTTCTGCATATCAAATTACACACTGCTCTTTGACTTGTGCAATGATTTCAGAGGTTGCAAAGTTTGTGTGGTTTCAGAGGATAGAAGCCCCCCTGTGTCCCCTGATCTGTGTTCTTGCATCCAATCCATGAACAATGTATCTATCTCATGTGCATGATGAATCTAGGATGTGGGTTTTCACCATGGATTTGAAACTGGTTAGCATGCATGTGGGCAATGATGCAATCCTCATGAGATGCATTATCTTCCACAAAACATCCTGAAGGAACAGTGAAAGAATTGCATGTTGAAGAACTACAGCTAAGACTCCCTCCCACTACTGAGCAGCAATAGCAGCTTCAAACACCATCAACAAGCTTCACAAAAAGGTTCAAATAAAAGAGTTCTCTAGAGAGATGGGTTTGCAGAAAAGGATCCAGACCTGACGAGGAAGAGGTTGGTTGTGGAACGTAGCAAAAGGAGCAGTTTGCGAGTTAGAGGGGACGTAAGGCTCGTGGTTGGAACCTCGGCTATTGTGGGGAGTAGCTTGTTCCTTCATCCAGGGGGCGGATGTGGCGTGGCCTCGTTTCTCGAACCTCGGCAAATCGCTCAGAGTGGCGTAGGGAGTGGTGGTGGTCGTCCCGGAACCCATTGTGTTTTCTCTCGGTCCTGTCTCTTTTGTCTCAGAGATTCGTCTGTTTGCAAGCTTCTTCTGTTCATGCACTAAGAAGGTCACAAACGTGAGTATCCACAACCTGGTTTGCAATCACCACAAGAAAAGATTTGATCCAGTCGTCATAGAAAGAGAGGAAAAGGAAATTCGTTCAAAGAGCTGCTGCGATTGCACTCGAGTAATTTCCTTTTTACACTTCCCCATGAGCGACTCGACGACAACCGCAGGACGCGACGAATCCTAGAGGGAAAACAGAAGCGACGGTAGAACCGCTGGTGCGGCATCTCATCAACAACTAGAAACGTGAAACAAAAGCGCCAGAAAACATCACTGGAATTCTTCTTCTGCATCTGAGCTAACAACAGGAACTCCAGCCGATCAACTGTGAGAAGGCCAAAGAATTCCCGAACCGAAGAAAATAAAATAACCAAATCTGCGTCCGGCCCCCAAATCAAGCATACCACCAACAGCAACAACAACAAGCTTCAGGAGCAGCTCTCACCTTTCAACACCTTTCCAACGGTCGCAGAGCAAAGACCCTTGGAAGGGAAAAAAAAGAAATCTAGCGCACTCCTCGAGTCCAGGAAAGAAAAAAACAGAGAGACAACCGAACAGATTCAAAAGAAAAAAGAACGAAAACAGAATGCAGCCCACCCACAAAGAAAGCCCAAGAGGAGCTGATTCACCAAACGGTCATCCTTCTTCACCAATCTCGAAAATAAAAAACCCAAAGGAAAGCCAGAAAAAAATCGAAGAGACAAGATTCAGAAAACAGACCTTGGGAAAACACAACTCAGAAGAGATCTAGCGAGCGAAAGTAGAAGAGAGAAAGATCTCCCAAGAGCACGATCCCCACTCCTTTCGCCTTCTCTCACAGCGGCAGCTCCAGAGTCGCCCGCTGGCTCTCGTCCGTGTATGTACGTACAATTGCGAGGCAACGTATCCAGCAGTTGTAGCTTTGGGGGCTATGTACGTACATGTATAGTCGTATATGTCGTATTCACATTATGTATAGGTGTAAGGTTCTCATCATTTTTTCACTAGTAGAAAATCTCATTTTGTGACTTGTTTTAAGTGATTAAAAATATTATTTATCACTAATTTGAATACATGACTTGTTTAGATATTCAAAATTAATAATAAATGACATTTTTAGTCATCTAAAACAAGTCGCAAAAATGGAATTTTTCTAATAGTGGTTGAACCCATTATGCTTGACAAGTTGAATCAAAATAGATTAATAAACTCTGTCAAGTTTTGATGTGTGGAACAAGGGCCTGTGCAAGGCGGAGTCAAGGTGGGCCCAATTCTGGTAATGCCTGGGGGTGTAGGCATTTACATGGTGCAAGAATTGATGATTTTTGTTTTTATTTCTCGTTTTTCCTTTGTGGGGTAGGGTTTACTGGAGAAAGAAAAATGATGTGAGGCATTTGGGAGATCTGTTTTTGATCTTTACATACTATGGATTGGGCCCACCCACCCAGCAGGGAGAGTCAAAAATGTTAAGATTTTACATTTTTTACTGGGATGCAGCAAGTCCAGTATGAGAGCTGCTGTTTTTTTTGTTTCGTGGTAGCAGGTTCCTCCATGGCCACGGTGAACCAGCACCCACCAGCGCACCATGAAAGATGAATGATAAGTGATCATGAAACGGTTCTCTTCTGTTGGGCTCCAGTTCATTAGCTAACCATAGCGGTTAGCTCAGTTGCTTTTTTAAACAACCTCCCCTCTAAAAGACCCACAAGCAGGTTGTTAGTGGGTAGGTAGTAAAACCGGTGCTTACCTTTGTATACACCATCTACTTATCTAGTAGTTATTTATTTTCCTACCTATCTACCTAGATAAGAGACCTATTTCGTATCAAGATGAAACCATGTACTAACTCAGTTGAGGTTCATCCACAACTGAGTAATAACAGGCATCCAGTGAATGGTGCCCTGGTGGGTGCTGGTTCATTGTGGCCGACTGTCCTGACTCAGAAAGAGGCTGGGAAAGTGCCTGAATAGGAAGGACACTCCAACTGGTTTCATACTATATGGAATAAGCCCAGTGGGGCCTGTTCCACTTAGAAGACGGTTGCATCAGTGTGATAACATCCTGTTCCACATAGGAACAAAACAGTCTGGTGGCGTGAGATGCAATTCTGTCCTGTCGTAACTGGTTCTACCAGGGCCTGTTCCAGCATATCTTCCCACAGAAACTACCTGGGGTGAAGACGACTCAATCAGCTCAGCAACAGGGACAATCAGTTTTGCTGAGAAAGAGGGTTGGGTATGGGGGAGGGCACATCTACTGGTGCAGTCATAGAATTTGCAAGCTGTTCTTCTGACTAATGTTGAGGTTTTCTCATCCAAATAGGCAGCTTTGAGAACATGCTCACTTTTCTTTTACAGGATTTTTCTAGCTTTTGAATTTTGGAAGGGGAGAGGAGGCGCTGGCTAGCACTTTAATTGTAGAAAACAATCAACCAAGACAATTTCTTTGTGGGTGGTGATAAAAAAGTGGATAGTAAGTTATAGAGACATGTCAGGAGCAACTCCACTGATGCTCAGAATGTGACTCTTCCAAATTAGCATTGGATGAAGAAAAGTTAAGATTTGCCAGTATAGCTCAGCAAAATCGTTTTGGCAGGTTTTGCACAGTTTGTTGAGGCCCAGCAAAGTCTCACACCTGCCAGAGAAGAGCGTAATAAATATGATATGATTTGGCTCCCTGTTTCTCATTTGCCAATCATAAATATTGGTCAAGGTAGTTTGCTATTAGTGGTCTCCGTCACATCCTCAGCACCGCTGGAGATGCTCTTAGCCTTTTACTTTTGCAGTGAATAAGATTAATGAGCTTGAATGATTTGTTACAGGGTCCTGGACGACTGACGAGTTCAGTGGATTCCACATAACCAGTATACATCCCTTACTTCGCTCTAGATCCAATTTTGAGTCTACATTTAGTGGAGGTCTTGGTGCTCTTGGTGCGAGGCCCACCACGCCTGGGTTCACCCAAGCCAAAGGGCATGTCTCAGTCCCTTACCCAGTGTAAAGAATTTTGAAAGAAACTCCTGTGCTAGAGTGAAAAGATGGATGACATGAAAGGCTGCTTGCTAGGCTGGGCAGTGGGTTACACATCTGTCAACCTAACCCTATCTAGTTCACACTTATAAACACACTAAAATAAGAGATTAATGTTCTTTCCAAATTGTTTACATACTATGGTAGGGCCTGTTCAATCTACGAACATGGGGAGGCCATTAGGAGCCAGGATGGTAGGATGAGATGTCATTTTGGTGGTTGGTTCAACCAGCAGAGCATAACTGGTTTTCCCCACAGATGGGGAAGACCAGTTGTGCTTTGGAACAGTAGCTGATAGAACCCATTACCAACCAATGAAATGACATCTCATCCCTCACCATTAAAAGTCAAACTGACTAGATCAAAACCTGAAGCCAACAGGTGGCTGCCTGTCCCACATAAGAAAATGGATGAAAAACTGAAAGAATGGGAAACCACAACCTGTTACCTGTAACTGGGCCTGGTATGGCTAAGAACACAACACAACAAACCTAGTAGCATGAGCTGCTGTTCCATTCAGTGGTAATGGGTCTTACCAAAGTCTCCTTGTGCAGAGCAAATGGGTTTTCCCCACCGTTCATTCACATCTCAATGTTTTCTCAATCATGGATTCACATTACAAGTGAAACTGACCCCACCAAAAGTGGAACCAGGAGATGACTGTGTCTCAATGGGACACCCAAACTGGTAGAAAACCTGCTTAGCTCTAGAACAGGTTTTGAGTTTTGCAGTTATTGGGCAGAAGTCCCAACGTTTCAGATTTCATTTATGCTTGTGATTGTTTAATTGTAGGTAGGTAGAAAGGCCCTCATAACTGTACACTACCCCATGATATGATCAGGTCAATGGTGGTGGGGGTGTTGTTGATCTGTGCTCTAAAGTGAACAAGACAGCTAGCAAGCAATACACCAAACGAAAAGACATGAGGTGCTAGCCTACCTAGAAATAATGCAGCTGTAAATATTAAGTGCCAGAATGCTTTAAAGAAAGCTGGAAGGATGAAGTTGGGTACAGGGGAATTCTACCTGATCTTTATGCAAATAGAAGTTTTGGGTCAGGTGGGTTGCCCTACTTCAGGACTCCATGCTCCCATCCAATTCCCTCACTCAAGGAACCGATGTGTATAGGAGAAGGTCCCCCTATAGTGGCCTTCCAGATTTGAGATTATCGGCCTTAGGAGGTCAAAAATTTGGAAGGCCCTCATAATGGGACCTTCCCCTGCATAAAACATTCATACTTTTTTTTTGTTTTTTGAAATGACTAATCATAAAACTCGATCTTTAAAAATTCAAAAGGTTCAATAAAGGTTCTATTGAACCTTTCAGATTTCAAAAAATTCAATAAAATAAAAATAAATCTCAAATAAGTCTGAGATAAGTTAAAGAAAGTCAAACATGACAGATTCAAGTTGAGGAATGACTTGAAAATACAAAGAAAAAAACAGTGTCTATGCTTTATGTAAGGAAATAATCCCTTGGAGCTGGGCATTCCTGAAGGAAGTGCCCCTTCCTTGCCTCTGCTTGGAGCGAGTGCTTATTTCTGGAACACCCTGCTCCTGGGGAGCTACTACCCTACATAGAAACCTCCCTTTCAATTAAATTTATTGTCCATCAGGTATTTTGGAACCCAGCAACTGTAGTTTGGTGTTCTTATGGTTTGTTTTTCCTCCCAGTTTTCAATAAATTCTGGGTTGGAATGTTGCTTGTTTGTCCTTGAAAAACCAAACAATAGTTAACAATTTGTGAAGGGGGATTGAGCACAGGTGATTGGTCATTGGTCTATTACAGAAAACAAAACGTTTGGGCCAAAAAAACACTGTTCCTACCAATCAAACCCCTATCGTATTCCCGTCTCCTATTAATTAGGTGAGGTACCTCCCAAGTTGATTTTTTTTTTTCAATGAGCCAATTTCATTGGCCCATCACTCAATTTTACTGAAACTGTGGAGGCTCCCCAAAATAGAAGGTTTTATTTTGAGGTATAGGTTTCCTCCTCTTTGGCCCAGCTATATAGGTGAAAGGAGGACAACATTTGCCAAAGCATATGGGATAAAAGTGAGGTGCTGTGAAAAACATGTGGGGGAACACATTGGGAACTTAGGGAACACATTGAGAACCTGATGGGAACCCATTGGGAACTTAAAGGGAACATAGTGGGAACACATTGGGAACTAGGGAAAAATGAAAACAAAAATCCTCCCCCTCAACCAAACTTTAAGAAAAAAGAATCAAAGTGCCTTGAGTGCATGCTTGGGCCTTCCTATTGGCTGCATGAAATTTCTCTTCCCATAAGAGCTCCTCACCATTTTTGGCCTGGGCCCATACCCCTTGCAAAGAACACCCTACCTATTGGCGTACTCCTTGGCCAAATATGATGATGGTGTAGAGCTGATGTGAGCGAGGAGTGGATAATGTCTTGATGATCTTGCAAGTATTTTTGACTCTTTCCTTTCTTGAGGTAGGCCTAATGGAAAAGGTCAGTCCCATCCATCATCATTCTTTTTGGACAAACAAATTACAACCCAATGTAATGGGTTATTTGGCATAATAGTAGGTGAGAGAGATTATTAGGGTCATTGATTTGGTCCCAGTTGGCTCTATGTTGCTTTCATCCATGGAATATGATGCCATTTAGTGGTTTCATTTTGTTTTCATCCATTGCTTGTTAAGGAGCTCTAGGATAGACACATTAAGTGTAGGGTAAGGTCCTAGGACGGGGGCATTCCCACAACAAGGGGACTACAAGTTGAAGTCGATCACCAATGCCAACCATTAGTTTGTTGACATCTCAAATAAGTCAATATGGCTAATGATGTTGGGTAAAGATAAATCTCAAATATACTTTTCTATTGGATGCAACATTTACATTGGATGGAATATATTAAGAGCTTCATGCTTATGAACTTAGAATATTTCTTAGACTTAATATGTCCTAGCCAACTTTTAATTTTTTTGAAAAAAATTGTTGACATCATCCTTTTCAATACAATTAACATTCACACAACAAATTATTTCAAATTTTCTCGTGTGTACAAATGTCATGGTTTTTCACATGCATTCTAGCCATGAATTGTAACCATTGAGTTTACTATCTTGAATATTATGGTAAAACATATTTTGGTGGGAATTATTTTTCCCAATTGAATAAATCAAGCAAAAGGGGGAATTTTTGTGGCTTTTCACTATAATCCCATTCAAATTAAAACTGAAATTTTCTGTCGTTTGATTCTAAACCGATTTATATTTTCAAACAAGTAAAACCATTTTATTCAGGATCAAAGGTTTGTATTGTATTTGAGGTTAAAAGCTTCCAAGAGGTTGACATGAACCGGATTTCTAGCTTGAAAACATTTGAAATATTAGAGTTATCCATAAAGTAAGAAAAACACAGCACCAGAACCCTGAGTTTGGTCATACACAGGGTGAGATTAAAAAAAAACCTGAAAAAAAGTACATTAGCATTCAATGGGGGATCAAACTCAGATACGATCAATTTTGGTGGTAAAACGAGTTTCATCCTGTCTTTTCATTTTTCCTGAGCGCCTCCATTGCTGCTACATATATTTTCACTGCTCGTAACTATAATTACTATGATTAGTCTGGAACCTCGTGCATTGAATGCTGAGTTTAATACTAAGATTTAATAAAATGTCTTTTGTTTGCGGATACCACTGAAAGCGGGGATAGGGGTGTGAAAGGAGACCCAAAGACAGGGTGAATACACGGTTACTTTACTGATAACTCTATTACATTGTCAACAAACAACAAAGAAGGTGATGCCAACAAGTGATATTCTGGTAAACATGCAGCTTACAGGTATTCGGCCATCTGAAGTGCTCCCCAAAGTCTCAGAGTTGTGGTCGCCCCTTTTTGCAGACCTCTATTGATCCTATTTCTCACAAACTTGAGTACTAGAAGCAGTCAGTCCATCACAAGAACACAACAAACACCATTTGAGCGAGAATCATGAGACTCTGGTTTTTTATTGTTGCATTCTGCACAATGTCAATATAACAGTATTATTTTCCTCACTTAGTCACACATATTCTGTAGATTAAACAATCATCTATGACTCATATGCAAAACTTTTGCTGAGGTAAGAGAAACGTTGTAACTCCCCTGACACCTAGGCTCACGAAACACTATATAAGAACAAACAGAAGATGGAACTGGAAATCCCAACACCATTAAAGCCTAAGACTACTGAGTTAAACCCAATGGTGCATGACTTAATAATCTATAATCATTGCCACAGATGCTAAAGAAACCTAGTATTCACAGGCAGTGACTAAAGCTTTCGTCCCAACATTGCCTCAATGTCATCAATATCTGGAGGTTGGATCATTTTGAACTTCTGGGGCTTTGGAACTTGCTCTGTGGGAATAGACTGTGTCTTCCGAAAATCCTTCACAGGTACTTTTTGCTGATCCCAGGACTCTGAATTAGCTTTGGAGTCGACTAAATTTGTTTTCACACCATCCATTTTAAAACTTTTTTTAGATGTTGATCCCTTATATAAAGACCCAGGACTCAAACGAGTATTGTCCACGGTGGAATCTGACTGATTATCGACCTTCACAGGCATTTCACTAGCCTCAATGCTTGCTGAAGGATTATTGGATCCAGACCTGCTCATGAATTTCGAAGGTTTTCCAGAAATTGGTGAGCCAGAACTAGTATTTATCCAAAAAGGGGAAGAATCAAAACCTGAAGTAGAAGGGCTGAGGGATTTTTGCTGTTGCTCCACAGGCAGTTTAACATCAAGTGAAGGAACCTTCCATGAGTGATGTGTAACTTTTGACTCGTCAACCTTCAGTGGCAATTGGACCTGCCTGGTTGATCTTTGACTGTCCAAGAGCTTTATACTCTGTGAATCATTCTCATCAAGATGCCTATCCAGTTTCTTGAGATTATGAGCATCATTGATATGCCCTGGTTTGGTCTGTGGAAGAGCTGTAGTAGTCATCTTGGACTTCGGAATGTAGAAGTCGTCGTCTGATGAAGGGTAATCATCTAACTGGGTTGGATCTCTTCCACCAGGCAACACTGGTTTTGCCACAACGTCACGAACATGAGATTCTGATCCCTGTTTACTATCCCTGGACCGCCACTTCAGCTTACCTGTCTGTGATCCACTTGGAGACTTTTCAGAAGTGATCTCACCACAGTAAGAACTGTTGTTTGGTTCATTAAGATCAGTAGGTGCAGCAAAAGCCTTCAGAGGCTTATTCTTCTCATGGTCTTCAAGTGGAGGACTATTTATCCTTGTATGATAGCTGCCTTCCTCTTGGGGTGACAAAGGATACTCATCAACTCTGTGAGACCAATGTAATGAACCTCTCTTGTAGTTGTCACTCAAATGCTCAGCTATTGTGTTCCTGGTACCACTGACACGCATGCCTGGAGTACCCTCTTTTGTCTCCACCATGTAAGCAATGTCCTGGTCCTTGAAACTATGATCTCTATCATCTGACTCCTGAGTCTCATAAACAGACTGTCCAAGGGGCTTGGGAATCATCTTACCAGGAGCCAGCCACTGAGGTGCCTCGTGAGTATCACCATCATCTGACCCAGATGAATCATAAAATGTATGAGACTCACTCTTCCAGGTGTCATTGCCTTTCAACGTTGTCTTGGCAGGCCCCCTACTGGCAGTTGTCTCTTCAGAAAAAATGTCCTCAGATTGATGCACATGACACTCTTCTGTGTCACTGTTCTTGTAAGAGCGGGGAGAATTCCCCAATTCTTCTTCCTCAAAGTTTGCCTTGCCAGTTGTTTTCCTCCAAGGTGAACTTTCAGCAACCTCATAATTAGATCCCTGCAGATGTGACATACTACTGTTCTTGTCGCCTTCATATCCATCTGACTGATGAAGGTCACCACCCCTGAGCTCTGTAATGCGAGTAGACTCTTTATAAAAGTCAGCTTCCAATCTCCTCCCATGAGCATCCTCTTCCTCATCATAGTCCTCAGCATCATAAACCTCACTATGTAGAGGCATATCAATCTTCAGCCTTGTCTTGGCTCCTCCACTCCCATGAGGTGCATGTTTGGCTTTGCTGCTTTTGGATCCAGAAAGACTATGAGACTCCCTCCTTGGGTACTCTTCATGATCATTTGTGAGCCATGTCTTTCCATCAAAGCTCCCATGACTCACTGGTTTCCTGGGAAGGGCCTCCTCTTCCTCCTCCTCATCATACATTGGATGCACATAAGATTTGTGGTCCCAAAACTGATTAATGTGTGGCTTTCCATCCATCTGCTCTCCACCTTTGCGATTAGATATTCTATTGACATCTTCATCGCAACTGTTGGGCTCATTGTTCACCATGTCATCATCATCAACAACGTCATCATCACTGACAGGCTTCTCACTAAGCCGTTGGACAACTTTTGAGAAGTTTTCATTGGCAGCAGTTGACTTTAAACTGTGATACTTGTTTGTAGCAAGCTGGGCAGCAGCCTGAGCAGCAGCTACTGCCCGGTCAGCTGAAGCAGAAGCTGCCACTGCGGCCTCTTTAACATCCTTGAAGTCCATTCCTTCTGCTCTGGGCAGAGAACTTTCACCAAGTTGTGGCATGACTGTAGATGCCTGTGTTGTGTTCTCCTTGCCAGACCTTGGATCTTGTGGAATCTGTGTTCTTTCATGAAACTCTTGGTTTCTTGAAGCTTTAACAGGTTGATTGGGACCTCCACTGTAGTTGGTCCTCATGCTCCCAGGGCCAGAGTGAGAATGTTGATGGGAACCATCACCTGCAGGCTTCTGATTCTGAGACTGAATTGCTTGAGAGGCCAATGTTTTTGACTGCTGTTGGGAAGGAACAACTGTACTGGGTGGTGGAATCCTTGCCTGATGTATGTATGGTTTCACCTCTGAGGCCTGTGCTACAGTGCTAGGACGATTGGTGCTCGATGGTGGTTGTATGTTGGTTGAGGACCCTTTGCTGATTGTTTCCATAGGTAGGGATGGAAGGTCCTCATTATGCTGCCTCAGAACTGGGACATCATTTGAACTCTGGAATTGTCTTGATCCATCCTGTATGTTCAAATGTACTTTCTAAGAGGCCAAGAATCAACTAACCAGTGGACCAGCTACCAAGATACTATCTGCTTCATATCTCAGAAATCTCTAGCACCAGCTTACATCAATAACTCTCAAACACCACTTTGGACACAGATTTGCAGAAAAATGTGATCACAATTTTCAGCACTTCTAAAAATGGAAGAGTCTTACAAGTAGATCTTCTGGAGCTTTAGTGAGAGCATTTTCCAAAGATGTAGAATCCCAGTCCACATTATGTTCCTTTGCAATTTCCTTCAGCACTCCTATTTTGGCCTTCCCTGATGGTGCTCTAGCTGAAAGCTTCTCTATAAGCTACAAGAAAATATAATCCAAGCAAGCAACAGTGCATAGCAATGGTCAGTAGGTGGACAATTCTCAACGAACATATGATTACTTCCTACATGTTCCTCTTTCTTCTAGATTATACAGGATGTGAATGGCTGAGATGAGGCTCATGGACACCTGGGGATGGAAGTGAGGATATACCAGTGAAAATTGCTTTACATGGGAAACAATACCCTTGGTTACTTATCTTCCAATTGCTGGGTTTTAGCAAACAATACTGGATGAGAGCTGGCATGCAAAAGATGAATGGTTTCATGCCATGATCAATGGTCTTTAACCTCAAATGGCTGGGTGTTTTTACCATGGGAGTGCAAGAAGACTTGCACAATGCAGATGTGAATTTTTTGCGGATCTAACACATCTATGTTGCACAATGGCTTGTCAACAAATCTACAATTCTTGATTCATACCTCACAGAATGCGAAAATTCATGAGCTAAAATTCCATCCAGCCTTAAAAAGGTATGAATGTGCTTACATTTCGGCTCACCCCACAGTCAGGTCGCAATTCTGCAGCTGCTGCCACAAATTCCTTCCCATATTTGGCAGCCAATATGGCACGAACTTGACTGAGTTCCTCCACATCAGCACATCGTGGGGCAGCATATATCAAACTTGAAATCGCCTCTCTCAGATCCAGGGGGCACTCGCTAATACATCAACCATCCCAGTCAGGATACTGGATATCAGGCAAGATTTTACTAGTGATTCCCAGATTCTTGTGTTTTTTCATGGCTCCCACAGAAGTCAGATGATAAACTTCACAATAAGGAGCACTGAAAAATACACATGTGGGAACAGCACAAATGAAAACAAGAGTCAGGCAACTCTGAGTATATTGGTTAGACATGTACTTCTTGATCAACAGCTTGAGAAAGAAGAATGATGGAGAAAGAAAATTTCTCTAATATGTGCACATGTCTATTTCTTAAGAAAGAAAATCTCAAACCTGTAAAGGATAGAAACATACCTTTGTTTTTCAATGATAGGAAGGCGGACAACCACTAGCTCACTATACAACTCAATAAAATCATAAGCTGTAATTGTGTTTTGCTCCCTCATTACATGCTCTACCTGTCCAATCAAAACAGCACCCCCCTTAGTTATCAGGTATTTAATAGCACATAAGTCCAAATTGATAAGATGTTTGACAGGAATGTCAAATGGTATTGAGGGATTACCATTGAACACTCCTGGTTGAGAATCACAGATATGAGCATGAATATCTGATTGAAAACAATGGTTTGGTTGATCTCAACTGTGGATCCAGCTTACCATGTATGCTTGCCTAAATGAAAGGCTCCATCCAGGTGAATTAAATTGATTCTTTTTCAGATTACAGTATGGTATAGGAACCAGAGGAACCTTACTACTTGTGTTAGGGAGAAATTGATAAATTGAGGCTCATTGAACCATCAGTAGACCATAGGTACAGAGAAATGTTAAAAAGTTTCTTATTGAGTACAAAAGATGAGTCCAAAGATTGGCAAAAGGCCTGTCTCATGGGAGATGGACAAATTGACTGAATGTGCTGTTGGATAGAGGACCAATAATTCCAGATGCAACACAAAAGAGGACTGAAAGAATGAAAGAGCTGAAATGGAAAAGACATTGAGGGGACTTGAGGGCATAATATTACTCTGATGGCTGCACTGGTATCCTGGCCACTGCTCAACAGCTGAGCAATCTCCTTGCGTAAAACCTTCAGTTGGTTGTCCCGCTTATTTTGCAACAGCTTTATTCGGGACATTGCCATTCGCAATGATGTTTTACTATACAACAAGCAAAATTTCAAAGTCAATAATAGATGGAAAATTGCCAAAAACTGGACTTGGGGTTTTCTGATTTACACCGTTCACAATTATACCTCTAGGCACTGCTACATGCTGCCCCGAAAGAGATGAAACAGGGAAGAGTCAATTGAGTTGTCCGTAGTAAAGTGTGCTGGACAGGGGATGACACTGCTCATAAAGGGTCCAACTAGGGTTGAAAAGTTAGGCAAACATTAAATTCCTACATTTACCTGCCTTGGGCATGACAGTCAGGATCAAACTAGTTTGAGTCAAAGGTGCTCAAACTGGTTTGGTCCTGACTGCTGTGCCCAAGGCAAATCTTGAGGCATGCAACCTTCCTCTGCCTGCCAGCACACCCTCATCAGTCACATTAAGTCATTTGGTATTTTACGATTTTTGTCCCAATTTTTGCCCATAAGGGATAACCTCAAAGTAGTGTTCAGATTGGTGATGAGGGGTCAAATTGGAGTCTGAAATGGACATCACTTTGCAGATAACTGTAATGTCCAAACAATTCAAGTTCACAGACTAAGAATTATACAGATACCAAACTCACCAGGTTTTTCCAACACACCGTTTGTTCTTGTTTCCATCTCTAGTGGTCTATGATGGAAACCCTGACCATGAGAAGAAAAAAGAAATAATATTCTCTTTCAACTGAAGCAACTGACACAACAACTAGGTGATGAAAAAGACATGCAATCTTGCAATTCAGAGGCTTGCTTGTGGACCTGTTGTAAACATCGATCTGTTTCCCCTTCTTTTTTTCTCTCTCAAAAGTCCAAAATCCTCAACAAATCAATTATCTGAGGTCGATACACTCACTGCCTGATCGAGATCTACGCAAATGAATTTTTTTCCCCTCAATTCACAACTCGCGAATCGCAAGCGATCCCGATCTTCTTGTAATTGCAAGCTCAACAACACTGCCTGAACCTAAACCTGGATAATTAGAACGACGAAGACACGAGATGCTACAAATTCATGCGAACAAAATTCCCATACTCTCTCTCTCTCCCCCGAACTATGGCAATTTAATATCTGAAAAGAAATGCGGCATAACGATTCCAAAAGGCAAATTGCTTCCAATAAAAAACAAAACCAAAACATAGATGAAGATACTAACAGTTTCGGAGCATTGAACTTCGTCCGGAACACCATCTTGGCCGCTTGTTTTCTTCTCCTCCGCGCTCTCCACACACAAAACTTTCTGCCGTCTCTTCGTTTGTCTCCCCTCGCCCGCAAAAAAACAAATTATACAAAAAAAGTTTCACAAAATAAAAATAAAAATCTATATCAGAGAAACCGCAGCTCTTCCTCGCTTCCGGCGCTTATTTATTTATTTATTTATTTCAGCAACGGCGATGAAAGAATTGACACGGATGTGCAGAGCAAGGATCTCCAGAAATCGCGAGAGTGCGTCTCGACGGCAGAGCGTCCAAGCAAAGCTCGAACGAAGCAAGTTGCGTGCGTCCACCTCTTTGCACCAAACTAAAAGGGTGACAGATTGACCAGAAAACAGAAGTGGGGAACAAGGTTTCAAATGTTCCCTACAACTTTGCAAGACAGTTAAATGGAATACCTACCCACAGTTAAACAAGGTTTTGTTTTGTTTGGTTTTTATTTATTTATTTATTTGGGGGTGGGGCGGAGGGGGGAAGGGTTTGTTGGAGGGGAGGGCTAGTTTTTTGTTCATAGTACAAGGGGGATAGCTTGAACACATGTCTATCAATAATTAATTAATTTTAAGGGTTCCATGTTGGAAAAAAAATAAATTCATGATCATTTCAAAAACTTCTTCATCTTCCTTCACAAAATTCTGTTCTTTGAAAAAAAAAAACTAGTTTTTTTTTTGAAAATTTCATCATTTCAACAAAATCATTCCAGTGAGAATGTTTCATCAAAATTGGTTTATTTAGGATGGGTATTTTGGTGATCATCACTATGATAATTTCAGAGTCATTTCAAATCACAATTTGTCATAGATCAAATTTTATTTTAGAATCATTTTATTTTTCTTTTGTTTGTTTGTATCTTGTTATTTGTCTTGCACCCTTTCAATGTTTTTTGTTTGTTTGTATCTTGTTATTTGTTCTACACCTTTTCAATGTTTTTGTTTGTTTGTATTTTGTTATTTGTTTTACATCTTTTCAATGTTTTTGTTTGTTTGTATCTTGTTATTTGTTTTACACTTTTTCAATGTTTTTTTTTTTTTTTTG
>Ga0116229_10006206_pt1 | contig 19304 bp, 19 predicted proteins | sample S1TSphgellanicum_3_FD_87313 | JGI IMG/M metagenome (GOLD analysis project Ga0116229, IMG submission 87313) | Host-associated microbial communities from peat moss isolated from Minnesota, USA - S1T2_Fc - Sphagnum magellanicum MG | ecosystem: Host-associated > Plants > Peat moss > Unclassified... | reverse complement strand
ATTCTATTTTATGTTACAATGTCAATTATTATCATGTAAAGGTGATAATCACTCTCATTGGTAAACATGAAATAAATGTTATAAGCTTTTAAATGAATTAAATGTCGATTGCAAATGGCACACAAACTACACCATGCCCATTAAATGTGATGCCCAAGTCCAAATTCTTTAAGGTGTACCAAAATTATATCACAACATCATCTTTTTTTGTATTCCTTTACTTAGTCCAATTTTAATATACTCAAGACACAAAGTGAATGATATTGATGGAATTTAAAACTATGGTGGTCTAAGATATTGTATTATAAAATATGTGATTTTTTTTATTCATTCATATTGATGTTAATCCCATAAAATATTTTTACAAAGTTTTAATTTTTCTTAGAAATGGATGAACCTAAAGGAAGGTAAACAATTTCAAGTAGTTGGACAATCGATGAATTTGAAATTTTCAAAAAATTCAAGGAAATTTAAAAAGGGATGGATTCAAGGAAATGAGATAATCTCATTACTACAAATCATGACCTTTTGGAAGGTCCAACTTGACCAAAATGTTTGTTTTCACCAGAAGTGATGTCCATCTTGACTAATGGTTGGGGCATGAAAGACATGTGTTACTTTTTACTACTACATTTGACTAAAGTAACATTTTTAACTAGGTGTCAATTGGTCATTTAGTCAAAAGGGACAAACAAAAGAAAAGGTCAATCAAAATGACCATGCTATAGTCAAATTAAACATATTGATTTGACATTCATTAAGTAGGGCTAGGTCAAGGCTACTTACATACTTTAACATACATAATAAACGAACCTATTATAATTAGCCTACTAGCTTATTAATTAAGTCTAGGTTACATACCTAACATAATTTATAATTTATTAATAAAACTCAAGTATTTAATATTTACCTAACTTAATAGTTTAAGCTAGGTAGCCAAACTAAGCTTAACAAGGTATGTAATTGCTTGAAGGCCTAGTTCTAGGTTAATTAAATAGGTCAAATATACCTACCCTATCAACCTACATACCTACCCACTTATACCTACCTTAAACAATTAGTTAACCAACCTACCTACTTACCTACCTACTTATTCACTTTAACAATCTCCCTACATCCTTACCTCCTTACATACCCTAACAACCTACTTACATACCTACCCACCTAAACCTATTTACTTACCTTAGGTCTACTTACGTACCAACTTATACCTACCTACCTATACCTACCTCCTTAACTACTTTCTAATTTATTAGGTAGTTAAAATATATTTAGATTTACTAGCTAGCTACTAGTTATTACCTAGGTAACTAGGTAGGTCTATTAATTAGGTAGCATATATTACCTAGCTACTATCTAGTTCTAAGAGCTACTACATACTAATTGTACTACCTAATATTTATTAGTTTTTATTCAATAATACTTACTAAGTTTACATGTACACACAACTATAAATCTTGAAAGAAAAATATAAGTTGAATTTGTGAACACAATTCAATTTCAAGAATTTTTTTTCCATAAATCATTAAAAAAATTATACATTATTGTGCACATCAATGAATAGATCTTTGAAAGATCTTGAAAAAAATATTCATTTGTTTTATTTGAATAAAACATGAAGAAGAAAATGCATTTCAAAGTTTGAATGTCGGAAAAGATTTGAAATGGAACATGTTAATAACAAAGTTTCACAAATTTTATCGCAAAATAAAAATGTGGTGAATTGGTTAAGGAGTTGGTAAAAACATGTGGCCAAAGAGGTCAAGGGTTCAACTCCCATTCCTTACATGCCTAAAGGAATATGTGAAGATGGTGTACAGCGTGTAGGCTATATGGAATGTATGACTACCCACCATGACCTAGGTAGGTAGCTAGCATCTACCTATGAACCTATTTCATGACCCACCTACCTACATTTAATTAAAAAATTAGGATATAAATTTTTTTAAATTAAAAATTGACCCAAAAACATTATTGCCCAAATTTTTTGTTGGTTGATTTGACCAATCAAATAGTCCACCACTCGACTAATCAAAAAGACCACCAATCAAATCAATCATGTCAAAAACGATTTGATCAAAATGACTAAGTGGTTTTTTTTACTAGTGTCCGATAGGGGTACTTTTTGGTCAAATTTTCCAATAGAAAAAGTCATGATTTGTAATAGTGTCTAAAGAAGTTGAACATTAATGGATAAACCTTGAGAAGTTAAACAATGGATGAACCTTCAAAATTCAGTGGAAAGGGGCAATGGATTCATTAAAAGAGAGTTGGAGAACTAATGAAATTGTGCAACTTCAATTATTTAGGAAGTGGGACAATTCATTAATTTGGGAAAATGAGGACAATGAAAAAAGTTGAGGACCTTCAACAATTCCAAAAATGGGACAATGGATAAACACATTTGAGTTGGACAATGGATGGACTCACACAAATTTAAACAATCCAAGGAAGTGGTACAATACATGAATTTCAAAATGTTGTACAACATGTATGAACCTAATCAAGGAAATTGGATAATATGAAAAAGTGTAAAAATGAATGAAATAATGAATGAAAATGAAGATAATGAAGAAAAAATCCCATTAATTTCATTTTTCATCCATCTTTCAACCTTGCAAAATCTAACAAAAAAAAACTTTACACAAGTTGTCATTTGAGGATTTGGATTGTTAATGAATAAGTGGTAAAATGTTATGTATTAGATTCATATTTCACAAATCCCTCCGCTCAAAAAATCATTCCTAAACCAATACGCCACATGTCCTTCAATTAATAACGTTCAATTTTAGGTGTATCATAAATTATCATAAATTTAAATACATTTGGTAGAAGTGAATTTAATTCCTACCAAATTATTCCACTTTACTATAACAATAGATTTGCATTTCATATACATACATTCACCATTTCTACCTTGATTCTTAACACACTTAAACTACCATTCATTGAAACATCAAATTCATGGATATTTTATATAACTAGAATCTACACTTTAAAATACATTAGAAATGAAATTACAATTCATTTCATCATGTTCTAACATTATAGAAAATTCACACAATAATGTGAATATAATAATCACTACAGAAGTTTGTACTTCTTTATTTTACTGAAAACTCCATCAGATTTACAACACATTCTATGTTTTATTGAAATAAAATTCAAAATAGCAAAACAAATATGTGGTATTTCAAAAATGAAGTTTGCGGTTTTCTATTACAAAGTACCTATAACTCCTCCTACTTTTTCCCAAAATTGTGTCTAAGAATTTTCCTTCTTCCCAGAACTCTCCCCTTTGGGCAATCCCAAAGCACATCACCATGATCCAAAAACAACAAGAATTCAAAATTCAAACTAACAATGTTCCATAATCAATCCCTTTCCAAATTCCTTGTTCATCCAAACCATGTACTCATCCTACCCCCTTAACATTACCCCCTCTATACTTTGGATTCCGTCCCTAATATCCTTGTAAAATGACAAAAAATGAAATGAAAATATTTTCTATTCTTGTGAACATTTGTCTCCTCTGCTACAATCTTTGTAGTCTCAACTTGTACAACAACCAGTGGTTTTATACCCACTTCTAGCTCTACAATTCTAACATGTATCTTTGTTTCTACATTTTTAACCTCCTCCTCCACTAACTTAGTATGTGGTTCTATTTTTAAATGATGTATCTTAAATACCTTTTCTTTTGTTGTTAAAATAGTTTCGACCTATCCTTGGTCCTAAGTTTTCTATGGTTCTTTATCTTCTTGACTGGCTCCTCTAAGGTCTTGTGGTTTCTTTGTCTATATCTCCTCCTGAGCTATTCCACTTTTGAACTCCTGTGGTTCCCCAATTTGCATTTCCTCCTCTTGAGCTATTCCACTAGACCTTACTTGTGTCCTCATTGTGGCCCAATATTTTTGTACTTGTTAGAGTACCACATATAAAATCTAGAAAATTCTTTTGATAAACTTCCAACTTGTACCTCAAAAAAATTTCATCACTTTTATGCTAAGCTAGATTCTTCTCCAACTCTTTTATAAAATATTCTTCTGCAACCTCCCACCATTCCTCATATTCTGCCTCAGAAATCCTTCATCTTGTTCTTCATCTTCATTAAGGTATATTACTACACCATTTGTTCATAATCCTCTAGTCTTTTCTTGACACCAGCTAGGTCCAAACTCTTCTTTTGTTCATGTGCAATCTCCAATTGTACTTGCAAGTGTTGCAAATTCCTCTAATATTCGTTCTTTTCCTCCAACAACTTCTCTCTCTCTTCTTTTGTTGTCTTTCTTCTAAGCTCTTTAAATTGCAGCAAAAATACATTTTTTAAATTAACCAATTCCAAATATGTAAGAACATTATCCTTCTCCTTCTTTTCCTTAATTAATGCTTTCACCTGACTACCCAAAGCCTTTTCTTGTTACTTATGAAGATACAATGCCTCTATCCACTTCTTCTCTATGGTTTCCCAGATTTTAGCCTTCTACCTTAAATCTTGTAATTCTTCATCTTGTGATTTTAGATGTGATGTGCTACCCTTGAACTCTTCATTCTCATCCTACAATTTCATAATGAACCTTTTAATCTTCTACTTAGCCTTTGCCCTATTTTTCCTCTAGATTTGTACATTATGCTTATACCCCTTATGGAATTCCCTCTCTTTATCCAATTCCTCTTGTAATATTACCTTTTCCTTCTCCCTTATGGCTATTATTCTTCAAACTATTCACCTCCATATTCAAATTCCCCATATTCAGACTTACAATTGCCATGGTCTGAAATAATTCATCTACATTTTGTGCTTACATTACTTTTGCACCTACCTCCTCCACAGACTTTGGTGAATTTGTCATTGTTGTAGGATTTTTGGATCCTTAAGCAAATGATCCCATCTCTTGCACCAATTTGTTCCCCAACTCAAATTCATATGGAAATCCCTTTGAAGATCCTAATCTATTACTTAGTACCTATATTTCTAATGGTCTGAACACTACAAAAGAAGGTTGTGTCTCCACTCTCTATGTCTATAGTCCAGTAGCCAGTAAACCTTTTTATGTCTGCTATTGTTGTTATTGTTGTTGTAAATGATGTTGTAAATGTTGGAAATGTTGTGGACTTATAGTGGTCTCCATCTAATCTTCATACACGTTGTCAAAGTGCAAATGTTCTTCACCCTTTGGAAACCTTATGTCATGTCCCCTTTTAACTTCCTGGCTCTACTCCCTCAACTATCTTTCTTATGGAGATGTTATCTATGGTACCTCTTGCCTTAGCTCCTTCAACTGTCCCTTTTGTGGAAATCTCATATGTGGTACCTCTATAGTCTATATGGCTACTTGTACCACCATTGGCACTACCTATACCACTATTAAGATTGCAAATGGTTCCACTTTGCCCCTTATCATTTTTGTGCCTTTACTGATGTGGTCTTCAGTTCCTTTTTCATTCCTAAGCCTCAGGTTGCTCTTTGTTCAACTTTGTTCTTTCTTTTAAGAGCATTTCTTGGAGAATCTGCTATAGCCTTCTTCCTAATTTCTAGTGTTGTTTGCATGGCCTCCTTAATTCTTTTAACCTTGGCTAATGGTTTTTATGGATTTTCCTTTTGATGCACAAACAGATACTAAAAACTTTTTGCCAATACCAAAGTAGATTAACAAGTATCTTTCTTATCCCCATTATTTTCCTTAACATACTTATGCCATTGATTCAGCTCACTACATAGACTATTGAATATAATATGTGCCCAATCTACCTTTTGCCCCTTTTTTTGTCTCACTAATGTAATAACTTTTTTGTTGTTAAAATATTGTACTTTATCTCTTTAATAAATGACAAAGATAATGGCAAGATATTTGATAGAATATGGTAGACTTAGATTTTTTACATTCCATTGATTTGCAAAAGAATTTGTAAATGCAAGTTTACAACTCTGTAATGCCTAAATTGCTAGTGATTTACTGACTTGCCCTTTTAGTTCTTTTACATTCCCTTCTGCACACACTCCAAAGACATCTATAATTAGTTGTTTGTTAATTACATACACCTTATCCTTATGCCCAAAGAAAATATTTTCACCTGTGATCAAGAATGTGTTCATAAATTCTAGCATTACATTAGGCATCAGTGTTTGCCAATCCATCAAAAACAAAGGAACAAGCCTTGCATTAGAAGCCTAGTCTTTTTCCTCAACAATATTGTTCTAGTGTCCATCTACTCAACACGCCTTTCATAATTTTGTCTATGTCCACATGAATTGCTCAAGATTTGAAATTTTAATACCTTTCTCCAAAAATGTAGTTTTATACATGATTGTGTGTCTTTTCTTCGCTATAGTTTTCGATTCACACCTTTCCATTTCCATCACCCTTCGTTGTGCTTCTACTATCGCTTGCACTTCTATTGTCACGACCCTAACCTTGGGTTTATGACTAAGGCAAGGGCATGGAAAGGTACGGGCCAAGAGTGCAATTCAAGAGTCACATTTGCACTCCCGGGAATGTGAGGGAATGAACCCACACACTCCCAAGTGAACTCCCACTTTGGGAGTTAGAATCCCTATGGAGTTTTAAATCTTCAAAAAGATATTTCAGGGGCCAAAACTCATTGGATTAAAGAGTTCTTTAAACCATTGGAAATCTATTGAAACGTAGATATTTAAAATAGGCTCACATTACCCATTTGAATATTTAAAACACAAATTATGGTCAAAAGAAGGGTCGGGAGTCAAAGTGCCAATTTGACTTCTGACCATTAAAAGTAAGAAATAGTCTTAAAATACGTGTGTGCAAGTAACATGTTATATATCATTGAAAAGATCTCGACGAAGAATACAAATTTGTTATAAACCTCATTCCAATTGGAGGTCTACACAAAAAATTATGACCCTCCAAAGTACCAATTTGGATGTAACCTCCATGGTTAATCACAGAGAATACTACAAATGGAAAGGTGGTGGCTTCCCCCAAGTTTGGGTTGTGGTGAATCTTATGAGCTCGTGTATGCCCATGGCTTGTCTGTGCACCAAAAGTGCTCTAACTATGCATTAACCAACTTGTTATTGTGCAAATCCGAGTGAATAATTGACTCACTTGTCACTCTTTTTAATCCCTATCCCGAAGCTTCAACACGCCCTTTTTACCCCCGAAGTGTTTCAAATTAGGGAGCATACCCTGACTCCTTATTCCATTGTTTTCATTTTCAAACTTGCATTTGAGTCTTTCAAGGAGTTTGGGGGTGCGTCATCTACGGTTTGCTATATTTCCACCTGCACTTCTATGGATGGATGTACTTTTGTTTCAACAACATTCTTTTCCCTTGCATCTGTCTACATTATCTAAACTTCCACAAAATGTCGTAACCCTAACCTTGGGTTTGCGACCAAAGTAAGGGCTTGCAAGGGTGCGGGCCAAGAGTGAGCTGAAGAGTCACATTTCATGCTCCTGAGAATACAAAAGAGTGAACTCCCATTTTGGGAGTTGGAGTCCCAATGGACTCCTGAATCTTTAAAGGGCGATTGCAGGGGTCAAAACTCATTAAATTGAAATGTTCTTTATATCATTGAAAAGCTCTTGGAACGTAGATGTTTGAAGTGGGCTTGCATGACCCATTTGGACACCTGAAACATAAGTTATGACCAAAAGAAGGGCTAGGAGTTAAATTGGCAATTTGACTCTCGACCACTAAAAGTCAAGAATCGCCCCAATTTCCTCGCGTGCAGGTGATGTGCAACATACCGTTGGAAAGCTCTCAACAAGGACTACAACTTTGCTTTGGACCTCATCTCGATCGAAGGTCTGCACACAAAATTATGGGCCCCCAAAGTTGCGGGAGTCCCAAGTTTGAAAATTTCGAAACTCCCACTTAAAAGTCCCAAGACAAAATGCCATTTGGATGTGGGCCTCGTGTAAAGGCACAAAGTATACTATAAGGGGGAAGATGGTGACTTCCCCCAAGTCCGGGCTGTGGTGAGTCTTATGAGTCCAAATTTGCCCGTGGTTCGTCCTAGCACCAAAAGCGCTCCAACTATGCACTAACCAACTTGTTGTTTGGTTTGTACAAGTCCGCGTGAGTGATTGAAGTGCTTGTCAATCTTCCTACTCCCATCCCGAAACTCCAACATGCCCCTCTACCCTTGAAGTGCTGAGAGCCAAGGAACATGCCCCAACTTCCTATTATTTCGTTGTTTTCATCTTAGATTCACATTTGAGTCTATTGAGGAGGTTGGGAGTGCGTCACAAAGTGCTACTCCACAATTTCATTTTCCTCTGATTCTTTAATGAACATCGGATTTACTAATGTAACTCCTAGTCCTATCTACTCTCTTGCACACCAACATTTTCTCCTTCTACGCAAAAAGACCAACTACAAATGTGTCAATCATATCTATATCATGAATTATCCTCTACACAAATTGTATCTTCTCATTATACACCTTCCCTTCTACATATTCCAAAGATGATGATGAATGCGACAATGACCTTACAACCAACGGCTAAATATTCAACACACCTTCACACTTTGCTCTTCTCAACTCCTCTTTTGCTTTTGTTTTTCTCAATCATTTCACTTCCTCCTCTTACTTTTGTTTATGTTCACTCTTCTATGCTTCCTTTTCCTTTGATATTTTCTATAATTTCTCAATCACACTCTTTACACTCATGCTACTGTGAACTCCAAAACTTCGAAAACATGCACAACTTCCAACAACAAATGTAAATCGTTTTCAATGGTTACCTCTTTTTTCCATCCTTGGACTTCCCTCCCATTACATTCATTTTTTAACTTTCCCGTCATCTTTTAATTAACGCATGATCCTCAAAATTCATATGGCCCATCATTACAAGTTTGTGTCCTTTATACAACCATGTGTGAGCACTTCGCAACATCATTAAAAATGAATGCCTCAGATTCCATCTTCCAATCAGTCCACATCCTTAATCTCCCTACATTATATGTACAAACTCCATTTCGTTCACCCTGTATGACTTCTGTTGATTGTGCCCATTAATCTACTTACTGTGCTAACCCATTTGTTGATTATGGCATTACATTTGTTGATTATACCAATTTTTCAGTTGACTATCCCAACAAATCTGATGTTTGTGTGAATACCTTGGATGATTGGGCAAATATTTTTGTTGATTTAATCAATACTCCTGACAAATTATTTTCAGATTTTTGCATCCCAAATCCTTCATTACTATAGTTATCACTCACAGATTTGTTGGTCATATATAGATAAGAAATCAACGTTATATTAACCTCAAGATCTTTCATTTGTTCTTCATCTTTAGTATGTCACATTTATGGTTTCTAGATTTCACAGCCTTCATTTTCCTCTTCCATCTCAAAATTCTCCACATGAATTCCACCTGCATTTTGTTCTCACTATATTGGCATCTATTGTTCTTGTTTTTGAACCCCAAATTCCATATACTTATAAGGTTTGAGCTTATTCACATTGACTACCAGAAGGTTAGTTTCAAATTTCTCAATGGTCACCAATAACATAATTTTATTTAGCAACACATATTATACTTTGTATGTTCCAAACCATTTCCTAGTAAACTCCCCTAGGTGTGACTCATTACCCTTTGGAAACCACAAAACATAATCACCAAAATTGAATTATTTTTCTGGATTCTTTTGTTAATTCCATAATGTTCTATTCCACTACCGAATTCTTGTAGTTTCTGTAGCTTACATTCTAGTTTCCAACAACTTTTTCAACTCTATAATTCTACTAATTAAAACTTTCATTGAAGTACTATCTCTCTCATTTCCACCAGCAATTGGCACTATGTACTTTATGGGCATCAATGGATGTAATCCATACACTAATTGATATGGTGTATACCTTGTTGCTACTTTGTATGCAGTTCTGTATGAAAATAACATTATAGATAGATGTTCATCCCAATCTATTCTATTCTCACTAACTAACTTGGTCAATAGTGTCCCAAGTACCTTGTTAATAGACTTAGCTTGCACATTTCCCTAAGGATAATAGGTTGTAGAACTCACATGTTTCAACAGAAAATGATTTGCATATACTTGATGGCATCATTAATGAAATGAACTCCCTGATCTATGATTATAGTCAAAGGACATCCAAACCTGGTTAATATGCACTCATACAAAAAATTTGTTATGACTACTACAGTATTAGTTCTCAATGCTCTTACTTCCACCCACTTGGTAGCATAATTTATAGCTATGATAATATATTTGTTTCCTATATATCTTCCTACTGGTTTAATTGGCCCCACAAAATCAAGTCCCCATTTCATAAATGGTTCTTTTGGAAAACTTGTGACTAGATTTACAAGACTTTGAATTGCCAATCCTCCTATTCTTTGACATGCATCATAAGATCTATAGTAATCATGCACATTTCTATACATAGTTGGCCACCAATATCCAACATCCAATATCTTTTTGTGTTATTTTGGTTGCAAAATGTCCTCCTTATGGTCCTTCATGCAGTTCTCTCATCACCATCTGTGTTTCTATAATTATCAAACATTGTTGTAATCTATTATCTTGGCCCATTCTATACTTCACCATTCTTGAATGTGAAAGGCTTTATTTTCTTGACCAATCTCTGCCTCTGTTGCATTGATAACATGCCATCAATCTATCTTGTTCTCAAGAATTCTTTTACATCATTCAACCATTCAAGCCTTATATAAAACAAACTTGCATCTACGATTTGATCAAGCACACCTGTGGGTTTTGTAATATCCGATAATCTTAATAATGCATCTACAACTACATGAGTTATGCCTGGTTTATACACAATTGTGAAGTCATATTCTAGGAACAATAACAATTAGCTATCTATTCTCCTTGAAACCTATGGTTTGTTGACCAAATAGACCAATGCCATATGATCCACATAAAAGACAAACTTACTGCCCAACAAGTAATGTTTGAACTTGTGTAAACAAAACCATTGCTAAAGCTTTTCTTTCTATTATGCTACAATTTTGTTCTACTTTGTTCAAAGCCTAGAAGCATAAACTATTGGTTAATCACTCTTCCCTGTTACATTATGAGACAACATAGCCCCCATAATTAATAAGGATGCATATGTATGAACATGAAACTCCACCTACTAGTTTGGTGATATCAGTATCAATGCTTCAATATACTTATCTTTGATCAATTCCCAAGCCTTTTAACATTCCTCTATCCAAAGAAAAGTTTCTATCTTTTTGGTCAATTTAGTGATAGGTGCCATAATAACAGCAAAGTTTTTTATAAAACATCTATAAATTTGTGCCATCCCATTAAATACTTGAATTTGTTGTGGATTCTTGGGTGGTGGCATGTTTACTATTGCTTTTATTTTCTTTGGATTTGGTAGTTTCCCTTCTTTGGAAACAATAAAACCCAAGATCTATCCTGAAATACCATAAATGCACATTTGTTTATATCAAACTAATGCCATATATTTTACACTTTTGAAAACATAATCTGAGCTTTTGTAAATGATTATCCATGTCATTATACACTATAAAGTCATCCAAAATTATCTTAATAAAATTGTCTAAATATTTTTTTGAAAGCTTTGGTAACAACTTTCTATACAAATTTTTAGCTTGCCATTTTTCTTGGGCATTACTATTATGGGTGATAACCATGTAACCTCTTCTATAGATTAAAAGAATCCAACTATTAACAACTAATCTATATCATGTTTGATTGATGTAGCATAGTTTGGATTTAAAATGTACTTAATTTGATGTGTTGGTGGTATAGTAATGTCCAACTCAATTATGTGTTGTGCCAACTCTGGTGGAATCCCTTTCAAATCTTTATATGTCCATGCAAAAACATCTTTGAATTCCTTCAACAATTGTTCCACTTTTAACACCTTGCATTAATCTTCACCATATGTGGTTTTGCATTAGTTCCCAGATTGAGTTTCATTAATTGTTGATCTTAAATTAGTGTCCATCCAACTATCTACAATTCTTGTGCTTTGATTTTTGTTGGAGTTTCATCCACTATAACACTCCCTGGATGATGACTATAACACATCTTTGAATACACCTTATCTTCCAGAGCTATTTCTAGTTCATATTTGTTGTTAGCTATTTTCTTCTCTATGCTTTGTACTCCAAATTCCTACTTTGAAATATTAGTTTTCAAATTTGTATCCATGATCTCTACATCTGTGGTTTCCACATATTGAATTGTCTCATGTAAACTGATTATTCCTATTGAAAACAATTTTGGCTCTATAACAAAGATGATATCTTCTTCTTCATCTGTGACATTATTTTGATAATCATGGCACAATAACACTTCTAGTTTTCTTCCTTCACCTTCGAAATGTTTAGTGACTATAATTGATTTAACTGTCCCATTCTTTTGTATGGTAATAATGTTAATCCCCCAATCATGTGCCACTTTAGCATCCCTCAACCATGGTCTTCCCAATAACATGGAATACTTAGAATCTACCACACTATTTTGAAGTATAATAAATGTAGTTATGTAAGGAATGCCATGAACATATATATCTTTAGATCTTTAGTCAAACCCATTGGTTTTGTGGTTGTTTGATCTGCCATCCTCAGATTATATGGTGCAGGTTTAGGCTTTGGAAGCCCCAACCTTAATCTCAATTGTTTTGTAATAATATTAACTCCAAAACCTCCATACGGTAACACATCTTCTATTGTATTCTTCCCAATCTATACTTGGATAACTACCACATGATTATCTATTGCTACAATAGTTGTTCCTACCTCTAGTATTGAAGAATCAACTTTTTTATATGTGGTTGCTATATTGACATTTTGAGTTTTCTTTAGTTTTAACTTTTGCCACAAATATTTTTTTAACTTACGATCTATTTTAAGCAATTGTCCCAAGTTCAAAGTATAACTTGTTTCCAACATTTGCTTATCAATGTCTAGAAATATCCCTTCTATTGTGATCAATTTTTCTTGTGAATTCACAACCTCCTAAGATTTTTATGTTTCCATAGGAATAATATTTGGCATATTGTGTTCCATCCCTCTATGGATGTGGATGGCCCTTCTAACTTGGTTTGCGTCTTCTAAATCTATTGAATTGGCTCCACTATTGACCTTTTCAACCACTCTTCTTTCTCCCAATCAACGACACCCTTTATTTTCCTTGGCTCTTTATCCTTGAACACATGTTCTTTAGTTGCTTTACTTTTTGTTGTAACATTGACATCCACAACATTCACATTAGCAATGACTATTTGTGTCTTAATAACAAGTTGAACCTCTACTACTATCACAAATTTCCCATGAAACATCTTTTGCATCTCAACAAACTTTGGACAATCCGTCATCTTATGTCCATTCAAACCACAAATGTCATAGGCATACAAATATGTCTTTTAAGGCTTTTGACTAGGTTGGGTTGCTTTTGTAGCTACCACTATAGTCTATTCCTTCTTTCTGCATGTCTCCACATTGTTATTAATCATGCCACAATTTGTGCAAAACTTATTTGTCTTCCTTGTATTACTCTTTGTTTTCAGTGGTGCTACTTGTTTTGTACTCTATGGTACTGATAGTGCATTCCTTGCTTCGAATAATCATCCTTTTTTCACACAACATCATTGCCTCCTTATGTTGTTGAAGTGTTGACTGTTATATCCCTGCAATTATAATTCTGAAGTATGATTGTAGACCTGTTCTAAACATAGTAGTCAAGAAATTGTCTATGGTTGGTACTTGTAAACCATGAGCCAACTTCTAAATCTACTCATAGTAAACCTCTAGCCTCTCAGTCTCCTCTAGCTTCATGTTCTTCAACTCCATGTATATTTGTTTGTCATTCTAAGTCTTTCAATGATGTTGGCAAAATGCATCGGTAATCTCTGAAAAATAAAGTCAATAAATTTTGACATGTAATTATGGCACCAAGTCTAATCCTATATCTCTTAGCATATAGTTAAATGCATTGATAATATACTCTTCAAAAGTTTTTGCATTTGTTTTCACTATAAAATTGAACATTCTAACATGAACATCTAGGTCAACATCTTTTTTAAAATCAGGATACTTAAAAGCTATCTTATTTGGCCTCACAAAATGGCCACTTTTATGGTCGAAATTCCCTAAGTTATGACAAATGCTTCTTGATGCCCTCCTTTTGTACTTTTGTACCCTCTAATAGCTATTGAACTCATCAGTGGTCGATATGTGGTTTTGTGTACATGAGTAATCATTATTGGATTAGTAAATACCATTTGTGATGTCCCAGCAACTCTAATATTCACCGTTGGTAATCCCAAACTTCTACTAAAACTCCTTCTTGTTGAAAATCCGCCTTATCCACGACCCAAATTAATTGCAGGTTCAATAACCACTCCCTTTCTAGTAACATTTGTGTTGGGCACAACAACCATGCCCACTCCTATGGTTGTTATTACTGTATTAAGTGACTAAGTAACTTTTATCCTAGTAAATTATTTTCGGGTTTCAACAACTGCCGCTTTAACACTCTTAGTGAAGTTGTGTTGACTCTAGTTCAACAATGTTCCAATCTGTGGCTACTGGTGCAAAATGTGGATGTGAATACAGCTCTAGTTCTTTGCTCTTAATATGAATAGATGGACAAATTTGTCAACTCTATAGTCCCAACTCTATGCCTCTCAGTTTATTCTAGACTATAAGTTCCTATGCTCGTGATTTATCCATTAATGTTCCTGCCACATTTTGTAACTCCACATGTCTAGTAATACATGTTATGATGTGAAAAGGCACAAAAGGACAATCCATGATTGCATGTCCTTCACAAAATGCACAGATTCTTGAAAATAATCTGATTACTTCATAATCCATAGATTCATGATCCACTGTCTTAATTATGTACTTTGTTTGATCTAACTTTAGATTCCTTTGATTTGAATACAACTACAGTATTTCATCCAACACATTCACCTATGCTTTGCATATTTAGATGATCATAGGTAATATTCTTTAGTCTCTTCAAGTACATTGATATTGGTGTTTTTTTCCACCTCCTAGTTTTCCACTAGTTCATAATAATCTAGAGGCTAACTGATACACAAACTTGGGTTGTGTACCCCCTATAACATCCCTTCCTTGGCTAGACACTAACTTTGAACTTGAAATTCCTTGCGGTTAATCAAGTATTGCAAAAGTCTTTGCTCCGTCTTGATCTCTATGACTTTGAACCTTAAATTACGAATGAAAAGTATTTTGCATCCATTCATGTGGATGAATAGTTGATTGCATTTCTCTCCATGGAGATTGTCATTTGTAACTATACTTTATATGAAGACCCCTAGTCCATACTTCACGTCATACCACTTCTTGTGGTAGAAACAACTTGTGCCCTGTAGGTCTTTCTTCAATTCTCAGAACTCATTTGTCCAACATTAGATTCCAATATGGGGTTTTTGTAAGCTTTACATACTTATTTCCATTTTCAAGAATATCTTTTGTTCGTCTTTCAGTGACTTAACAATCTAACTATAAGTCCAATTATCATTGTAAACTCCAGGTTACCATTCGATTCATCTTGTTTCACAATCTTTCATCTTTAGAATTTGTAGATCGCTTTATAATCCTTACAACATTAATCACTTAAAACTATGATATTTTCTAACATACCCCTTTAAATTCTGAATTTAAAAACAAAATCATTCATTTGAACCCTTTCATCTACATTACACAAAATTGTAGAAAAACGTGTTCGTTACGGTAATAATTTTTTTTATAAAAATTCCCCACAAGATGGTCGCCAAATGGTAGAAGTGAATTTAATTCTTGCCAAATTATTCCACTCTACTATAACAATAGATTTGTACTTCATATGCAAACATCCACCATTTTGCCTTGATTCTTAACACACTTAATTTTGCCATTCATTGAAACATCGAATTCATGGATATTTCATATAACAAAATCTATACTTTAAAATACATCAGAAACAAAATTACAATTCATTTCATCACATTCTGATACTTAAAAAAAATCACACAACAATTTGAACATAAAATTCACTACAAAAGTCTGTATTTCTCTACTTTACTGAAAACTCCATCAGATTTACAACAAAATTCTATGTTTTATAAGGGTTCACATTAATGGGAAATGTCGATTCACTAATTACAAATATTCAAATGATTCATTATAACAAAAAGAACAAGGGTAAATTGCCCAATTTCATTAACATAAGTAATGATAATGATGCACCCCCAAACTCTTTGATAGATTCAACTGCAAGGCTAAATGTGAAAACATCGGAAAGACAAGGAGTTGGGGCACGCTGTCTGGCTCGCAGCACTTTGGGGGTAGAAGGGCGTGCTGGAGTTCTGGGATGGGGATTAGGAAGAGCGACAAGCAATTCAATTACTCACACGGACTTGCACAAACCAAACAACAAGTTGGTCAGTGCATAATTGGAGCACTTTTGGTGCATGGATGAATCACGGGCAAACACGGACTCATAAAATTCACCACGGCCCGGACTTGGGGGAAGCCACCACCATCCCCTTTATAGTATTCTCTATGCCTGGCCACGAAACCAACACCCAAATGTCATTTTGTTTCGGGACTCCCAAGTGAGAATCCCGAAATTTTCGAAATTAGGACTCCCACGACTTTAGAAGCTCATAACTTTGTGTGCAAACCTCTGATTGAGGTGAGGTCTAAAGCAAAGTTATAGCCCTCTTGAGAGCTTTTCAATGATATGTGCCACGCCACTTACACGCAAGGAAATCGGGGCGATTCTCGACTTTTAATGGTTGGGAATCAAATTGGCAATTTGACTTCCAGCCCTTCTCTTGGCCATAACTTGTATTTCAAGTACTCAAATGGGTCATGCAAGCCCATTTTAGACATCTATGTTCCAAGATCTTTCCAATGATATAAGGAACTTTTCAATCCAATAAGTTTTGACCCTTGAAATTGCCTTTTGAAAATTCGGGAGTCCATTGGGACTCCAATTCCCAAAGTGGGAGCTCACTTGGGAATGTGAGGGTTCATTCCCTCGCACTCTCTTGCACTCCCGAAAGCATGAAATGTGATTCCCGGGCTCCCTTTTGGCTTGCACCTTTGCAAGCCCTTGCCTTGGTCACGAGCCCAAGGCTAGGGTTGCGACAGATAAACACATAACAAAGCATATGCAATAATAGATTTTTTCACATTAAATAACCTTACTACTTTATTCAAACAACAATCCAAAACCTATTTTCTAAGGCAAAAATGGGATCAAAACATTATGAGCTTACTTTCATGAGCTATGTTAATCCTTAGAATGATTCCATCACAACAAACCACTTTGATATTAATCCCAAAAACATAAACCATCACCATAACCCACAACATCCCAAATATTCCTAGTTCCACAAAATTGAAAACAAATCTAAATTGTAAATCCCCTCAATTGTGACTAATCGAAGTTTCCTTAATAACCCTTTATTCACCTAATCTCAAAACTTTCCCAAGAAGTTTGTACAAAAGAAGGCAGCCTGCATCAAACATTTGTGCAACAAAAAAATTCAAATTACATCTTCATGCAAATGTTGGATTCCCCATTCATGGACCAATCTTTCCTTGGAGTTCCCATGTACATAAGTTTCATTCCTTTCAACACCCAATAACCAAAACCAACATAGCAAATCTCAAGTATCAAACATAAGAAAATGAAATCATTATGGACTAGCTTTCAAACCCCTTAAAGACTTTCATCACATCCCTATGCCTCTAGATTTAGAAATTTTGTTATAACTTCAACAAACTATATATTATAATCTTCTACATGCAACAAAACTCCAAGAGAAGCAAAACCCTACAACTTGTTGTGAGCATTTTTCTCATCAATAAAAATGCACAAAAAAACCAAAAACATAAGAGGAGAATCTATTTAGCTTCATTGACTTGAATCCTTAAAACTCGTTTTCATTTTCCATAAGCCTTCAAAAACAATACTTGCATATGACAGGCCACACTTCCCAAATCTAGACACATCACAAAAAACCCATGAACAAGTCTCCCACTCCACAAAAAGTTAGCAAGCAAACAAAACAACAACGAAACGCAACCCAAAATTCTCACAACATCATAAGTGAGTAGAGCACTCAAAAGCTTCTCCATGTAACAATAGCCATCACACAAAAGCTCTATTGAATGATGAAAGACAAAAAATAGTGAAATTGTTCAAAGAGAAAGTGAGAATGGTAGAAAGAAACACTCTAGCACTATCCAACTCATGAACACCTACTAGGCCAAAACACCTAAAGCCCCAATTCCATGTCACATCCCGGCCATCAACTACACCAAACACTGGAATTTCTCCAGGGTACACATGCCACAATAGGGCTAGCTTCAAACTAGGTAGTCAGGAATATAGAAGGAAGCCTGAAATTTTCTACTTCACATGTTTATATTTATAATATTGAAAAGTGGGTCCATCTTGTTATTGATAATAGCCATTTACTTGACTCAATCACAAATTTGGAAAAGAAACCCCGAGAGGTTAGTGCTGTAGCCTACAATCAGCCATGACCCAAGAAAATGCCTTGAAAAGGTCACTTGGTTTAACCACATAAATAAAGGAGTGCAAAGTTGCCTTATTGGGGATTAGGTGTCTCCAACACTGTAACAACTAACATAAGTTTCACACTTTCTTATGCACTCACCAATGTTAAATTGAATCTTTGTTCACATCAACGTTTTTTTTTGGTCAATTTTTTGATGTAGCCCAAGTGGTGATCATCCTTAGCAAGATTTAGCCAACTTTGGCTACAATGTACATATGAAAATAAAAATATTTAAACATCCTTCTATATTTTTGGCTACCTACTTGAATCATGTATAGAAATCTGGATTTTCTTGAAATGGTCTAATTCTGGCTATTGAGAAGATAGAAAAGCACTTGATTTTAGCACTTTGAATCTTCAATTTCACTTCTTGGCTATACATAGCCAGCAAAAGAAACATGGGTTACCATTTCTTGTTAGTTGATTGCAGGTTCACTCTAGTAATAGTAACAATGTTTTGTAGCAGAGCCTGATCATGTAGCACAATATTCCTTGTGAAATAAATCCATTCCTCAAAACTGGGATAACTGATATTGCTTGATCCTCGAAGGTAGTAGTCCAGAGAGTTTTATTTCAAGTCCATAATTTCTGTACACCATTTTTTGAGCACATTTTCAGAAATGAAATAATCTCCAGTTTCAAGTTCATTGAAAAATTTCACATTTGTGCTCCAAACTCTGAAGGCAACATGTCGTACAGAAACTATGGACTTCAAATTTACATTTTTGGCACCTAAGGT
>Ga0116229_10006205_pt1 | contig 19306 bp, 16 predicted proteins | sample S1TSphgellanicum_3_FD_87313 | JGI IMG/M metagenome (GOLD analysis project Ga0116229, IMG submission 87313) | Host-associated microbial communities from peat moss isolated from Minnesota, USA - S1T2_Fc - Sphagnum magellanicum MG | ecosystem: Host-associated > Plants > Peat moss > Unclassified... | reverse complement strand
GACCTTGCTCCTATTTTAACGCAAATTTAGAGCTACAATTCTTATCTAATGTATTTATTATTCTTGACTTTCTTAATCTAAGATGATAGTTTAAGGAAGTCCCTTTTACCACCAAAAAAAATCAATGAAATCATAACTTGATTTTGTTAAGCTCAATTTCACAACCTTGATTACAACCAAAATATTGAAAAAAAATTCCCCCAAAAGTTCCAACACTTTGGAAACCAACATCTCCAACATAATTACTTGTATGAAACCTCTCTTACTTTTTTTTCCCCTCTCGCCTAATTAAAAACTCAAATGTGCAACAACACTTCAATCAAACACATAACAACCATGAAATCTAAAATCCAATTTATGCCACATGCCACACATCTTCCTTCTACATGTTTACTTAGTTAGGAAAAACATGCATCATACAAATTTGAAGACACCCATAGACTTCAACAAATCAACTTTCTTCTCCAAGGCATGAAATGCAACCAATGGTACCAATTTCACATTCCCTTTAGTTGCCCTACATCCCCGTAGGTCCCTTCTTTCTTACATTCTTCTTCCATCTTTCTCTATATGTCCAAAGTAGTTGAATTAAGAACTTTCAAAACTCTTTCACTAACCAAATTATATATTCTCATACTCTATGGCTCCACTAGTGTCTCCAAATTTGTTCCATCACGTCTCTATGGCTAATCTCCATGCCACCTTCCAAAAACCTCCTCCATCATCCTTTTGGTCAAGTATTCCCAAGTATTCCCTTGTTACTCACCAATCTTCAATAAAGTAGCTTTTCGGTGAAGCCACAATAAGTACAAAATTTACCTTTGTCTATTTTGGTTTTTTTTCCATATATTTTTAATTATTTGAATATTGCCCCCATAGTGTTTCTGCAACTAAAGCACCTTAACAATACTAATGCATCCCAACATCATCTTATAATTATACACCCCTTGGGATACATATGATATTTAGCCACCTACCAATAAGCTTTTTATGTGTTCATGTCAAATGAGACAAATCCACAATGTTTCTCCTTACTTGCAAACAATTATAAATAATTTACTAAAGTTGATACATGTGTGCCTAATAATTTACATAGATATTTAATAACCAAAATAAATAATCCTTCATTTTATTTTTCTTTTAATGTTTCAATTTTTTTCATTGTTTTCTTGGTTTCCTTTTCCATTTTCAGGTTTTTTGACCTTAACGTCATGACTAGATCTTCTTATTACAATCTCACACGATAAAACCCCAAGTACATTCACTAATTACCAACACGATTTCCATGATGATTCCTTTTTTTCACAAAAAGTTGTTCTCAAGCAGATTGGTGTTTAATTCCTCATTAGATTAAGTTTAAATAATGAGAACTTTAAAAGATGGAATTAAAAAGGCATGCCACTTCAATAATAAAAAACCTTACACCTCTTCAATTACATTAAACAAATGAAAATCATAATTATGCCAATTTTCCACATGGACTTAAACCCAAGACATATGTGGGCAAATTTAAAATTTTTTTATTTAATTTCCTAATGAACTTGAATTCATTTTATATGATATTTTAAAATGCCCAAAACCACTTAATGTTAGATCAACAAACAAAGGAAAACACCTTTCTTTACATATTATATTCTTGTTTTTTTCTTCCTTTTTTCTCATTATCTTCTTTTTTATTTCAATAATTTTTAGGTCAAATTTTCACCATGGGTGTTCAAGGAGGCACAAAAGTACTCATCGCTTTCATTTCCTTCATGGTAGTTTATCATGTCATGATGGAATTTACAACATTGCAATAATTTATGATGCATCAAAATGTGGATTAAATGATAATTATTGTCATCATTAAGCTTTGATATAACATGCACCTTTCACCAAAGGCTCAATAAGTCTTGAATGTCTCATATGTAAATTACCAATTCATCTTTTACATTCAAATTGATGATGCAACTTAATGTTCATCTCTTTTATTTTACAAATACATCAGGGTTTATATGCGTGTCAATGTTGTTTCCATTGTCCACCAAATCACACAATTCTTCCTACTAGAAGATGTTCTTGACACAAAATCTCCACATGCTGTAATTTTTTGCACCTTCCATTTTGTTAATTTTTGTCATTTCAATCAAGTTTGTCATTTTGATATATTTTTTTATAACACCAAAACTTAACTAACAATAAAATCTTTCGTCAAGAATTCAAGAATCACAACATGTTGTGGGATAGAATTCACATTTGACTCTCTCAAGAATAATGTTTAATTGAGTAGTTTACTTTTATGCTCTAGATTTTTTGCAACTACCAAAACTCAACAACAATGTTCAATTGAGTTGTCTATAAGAAGTGTCCTAGATTCTACTTTGCAACTTACTATGATACCATGAAAGAACTTTATTTCATAGTAGTCAAATGAACAAAATACAAGTAAAAAACCAACTCAATCAAATAGTTGGAAAAGGAATAATTTATAATAAAATTAAAAGGATCAACAATTTTAATAACAAATATATAATTTTGTGAAGTAATTGGGTGATGAACTTGTAGCATAAGGTTTTGTAGAAACAATGCCATGTTAGTGTGCTAGTGTGCTTGTTGCTATTGTCATGCCTATTGTTGATGTTGATGTCATGCTTAATGTTATTGTTGCACTTGCTACCTTTGCTTCTTCTTTTTTACATTTGCTTTTGTGTTATGTCTCATAATTTATTTTTTGCAAATGGTTGTGCAGTTGTGTTTGAAGTCGTGGTTGGTGTTTGTTGTAGGCATTGTTCAAGATGGTTGTAATTTCTTATGTTGGGTCAGAACCATCCACAACGTCAATTGCTTCTTCAATCTCCAACACAATTGTAAACAAAGAAGTTGTCGTATTGGCCTCCAATGTTACAAGTTGAAAATCATCATCCCAAGCCCTTGTAAGTCTTATTTCTCCCGACCTTTTATTAAATAAGTTTCATTGCTTTCACCTCCATCCATGCTTGATGTAACAAACGACAAAATTTGGGCTTCAAGTTGCTCATTAGGAAATCCACATGAAGATTTGCACTTGTGTCAATATGTGACTTGATGATGTTTATGGTCCAACCATTGAAAGCCATTTTGAATACATGTTTCAAAGGGCATTGTAAAATCACATCTACAGGTTGTAAAACATTAGTAAAATTACTTAACACAAGAATCACCAAGGTGTTTGAATGTTTCTCTTTCATCCAATTTAAAAACTCTTTGTTTTTGTGGATAGACCAATAATTTAACAACCACACCATTTTTTGATTCTTTGGCAACCCTTGTTGTTGAATTTGATTATGAAGAGATGGCATCATGATGGTGTTGACAAACTATTTTGTTGTTTCCAAGTTAGACTAATGGTTAACACCAAATGTTAAATCCCATCCATTTGTAATGCACTTTGTTTTTCATGCATTGTTAGGTGGTAATTATCGTCTTATGATTCTTATAAATACCATTTGAGAGGAAAACAATTACTGTCTATTGTTAGTGATGCCATTGTAATCACTTGTTTTTTGTTTTCTACACCAAGCACTTGAATATGTTTGGTTCCTTTACTTTCACATGTTATTTCTCTAGCAGTAAGTACCACATGCATCCCTGTTTAGTCTATATTCACAAGAAGGTGTGGTGGAATGTTGTAGATCTTAGCACAATAAGCTACACAGTACACCATGAATTTTCTTTGTTCCATCCAGTCCATTGGCATTATACTTGCAATTGTATTGCCAACCCTAAAATTCCAATTAATGTAAAGTTTTAAAAATTGATGTGTCCACTCTTTGGTGACCTTGAATCCTCTAGGTGTGTCATGAATCACATGTGGAGCTAAGGATTGGATCATCCCACGAACTATGGGCTATATAATACAAGTTGTTAGTGGTTTGTTTAACCACTTTCATTTTTTGCAACATGCTTAGGGCGCGTCTTTTAATTCAAGGTACTCTTCAAGGACAAGTAAATGCAATTTTTGCATTGAAATGCAAAACCCATTTTAGGTGCTTCTACTACGGTATAAGTAGAAGAAGCTGGTATAGAAAAACATTATATATAAAGTATAAAATGTTGAATTAAAGATTCCATGGATTGTTTCATTTGGGATCGTGACGGAGGACATAGCTTACGATCATCGGCTTTAATCATGCCATTAGGTATTTAATTAAGACATTGCATAATGATTTGAATACTTTGTCGCATCTTTTTGATATGAATACAATAATAATCATAACAATCTCCTCTGGTACCTATGGGTACATAAAAAACCAATTGCTTATAAACATTGTAAGGTGCTGATTTTCGCACATTCCAACATACTCTTGAACCTCTTAGCATTACACCACTAAATCCCCAATCCAAAGCTTGTTGTGCAATGATAGTACCAATATCTACTAATTGTTGTTTCCAAATAGGATTGTTAATTAACATTTCTTCTATTTTGTCAATATGAGAAGCAAATTGTTGTGTAAATAAAAAAATATTTTCACTAACTGTAATTTGACTTTGGTTTTCTAATGTTTGTAAACCACTTGTAAAGATTAGATCTACTTAGTATTTCGTAAACACTTGGACATCCTAGTTTTTTGTAAGTAATTAGAAGAAAATGCAAAGCTTCAAATGGATTACCATTGTATTTTTTGACTACTACCATGATTGGTGGCCACAAATCTTACTAAAACCAATTGGTATATTTTCCTTGCTTACTTGCCCTCAATCACTTTGGAGCTTCATCATTAGCTTCTTTTTTGATGTTTCCATTTGGTTGTAGAGTTGTTGTGAGCTTTCTTGGTCTTCTCACAAGTCTCTTCTTTGCCATTGGCTTGCTACTTCTTTCAGTTTCCACTTGCTCATTCAAGCGATCAAAGTCTCAATACAAAGCTATCTCTTTTTCATCTCTTGAAATGGGGTGAAACAACCTGGTGAACAAATTTTGTTGTGTTTTTTTGTACCACAATCACTAGTTCCACAATCCATGCTACCTACCTCTAATCAATCGCATTCTCAAAGGAATGGTAGAAGAAATCCTACACTTGAAAAACTAAGTGAATACCTTACCCACAAAGGAAAACTCCAAAAACTACAATGCAACCACTTAATCAAACTTAAAATCAAACTACACTAAATCAAGAAACAATTGGTACCTATGGAAGTGAAGCTAACAAACCTTGATACCTAAATCAAGAACAAGAACACAAGGTACTTAGGTACCTAAGCCCAAAATAGCTAGGTCTATATAGCATGTGAAAATAATGATATCTATTGATGTATATGTATAGGTAAGATACACACTCATCCATATTTGAAATAAATTAAATTCATCCACCATCATTTTCAATTTTTTAAAAAAAATTCTATTTTTCTTGTTAAAGTGAACTTTGAAAATAAAATAATTATTCGACAAAAAGTTTGTTGAAGCTGCCCATGGAATATGGTACTAACATGTTGGCAAACCCATAGAACTATTAGCTAAAAATATGGTGATTTTCCAAAAGAAGAAAGCTAAAAATAAATAAAAATCTGCCCAAATCCTCAAAAAATATTGATAATTTCAGAATTTTTTTAATATTTTAAATCCTCCAAATGTGACCAATTTTTTTTGAAAAAATTGTCCAAAAAAATTCCCTTGACCATGTTGCTTGGGACTTAAATAAATAAATAAATAAATAAAAATTTCACGCCTTATCCCCAGTGCAAAAGAATGGCTGCTGATGAAGAAGACGACGACGACGAAGAAGAAGAAGATCCAGCAACACTTGTTGCTCCAATTCTCTAGTGCAATTCACAACAAGCGCGCGGCGCGCGAGATCGCGTTATTTGCAAAAGAGTTTCTCTTCTGCAACCAACATGGCTTCTGCACTCTCGGCTTCCTTTGCTGCCGGCAATCGTAGCTTGCTGCTTGGCAAGTCCTTCGTTGGAGACAACCAGCAGCAGCAGCAGGGACGAAACCGAGCAAATGTTTCCGGCCATCGTGCAAGATGTGAGGTGCAACAGCAGCAGCAGCAGCAACAACAACAACAACAGGGGAAAATGAGCTCCAGTTTAGTCGATCATCATCATCATCATTTTGTTTTGTCTCGGAGAGAAGCAGTGAGGTCTGTGCTTTTAGCTGCTGCTGGTGTCGGGACTGCCGCTTTATGGTCTTGTTGGACTCCATTCATGGCTTCCGCTTTGCTGGAAGCGGATGACGATGATGCGCTCTTGGAGAAGGTGAAGGAGGATAAGAAGAAGAGAATCCAACGCCGTGCTAGTGCTATCAATTCTTTCAAGAAGGAAACTGGTTAGTCGTGTTCTTCATTGTCGTAGCCTATATCCCTGGGGTTTTGTGAAAGCAAAAGATTGTGAAGGGGTTTTGTGATGCTAATGCTATATGATCGATTGATGATGGGAATCCAATCCAGAGAAGAAAACAAAAGGAGGCAGGCAATGTGAGAAAAGTGTGAATTCTTCTCTTGTCTTTTATTTTCTGGCCGAATTCAACAAAAGGATGTCGAGTTCATAAGAGTTCTGCACTAGCAGCAAGAAGCACTGGAGCTTGCAACACTCCTCAAGCAGGACCACATACACAATGATTGTTGCAGGAGTCTTTGCATTCTTTTTCTTTCCCCCCAAGGACTTGTGGAACGAAGGAAATCTCAAAGCTCCAAAACCCTTGTGGAAAGAGTGAAACTGTGCAATCTCAGAATCTCCCATGTATAGGGTTTGTTCCATAATGCATGTAATACTCTGAGAGAGACACACAAAGAGAGACAGAGAAGAGTAAGGACTGAGGTCTTGTAGGGATGGTGATGGCATTCAACAGAGTCAGTGCAAGCAGCAGTGTACAAGTTGAGCAAAGCAGGGCAGGCAATAGATGGATCTGATTTCAGCACAGCTACATCGGTATTGGGATCGACCCCAGACAATGATTGGATTAAGGATGTCAAGGATGCTCTTTCCAAGGTACTGATTGAGATATCTACTCCCACAATTCTTCACTCTCTCTCTCTCTCTCTCTCTGTGTCTCTCTGTGTCTCTCTGTGTCTCTCTGTGCTTCTTTCTTTCTTTCTTTCTTGAGGCAACAATTCTAGGCTGAGCCTGTCCATGTCCTCATCATCATGGACAGTCTTCTTCTTCTGCTGAAGCATCCACCTGAAGAATGGTGTAGAATCCACTGTTTTCTCCCTTTCACATATTCCTCATCTCACAGATTCCTCATCATCAGCCAGAGATTCCTCATCTGTTTTTTGGGAGATGGGGGTTGTGATGTAAAAAGGTAAGTGCCAACTCGGAAGAGAGAAAGGAGGCAGATGTGTTCAGCTCAGCCCTAGCTTCACTGCAATCTGCTGGTAATTTTCTGACCTCTGTTGGCAACATTGTCTCATTGCTGTGAATTTCTTTTTCCTTTTTTCAATTCTGTATATGCAAGATAATGAATGGTGATATCACACTAAAACATTGAGGGCAGCCCATACAGGGTGTTGATGAGCAAATGTGCATTGTGTGAGACTCTGTCAAAGTGATGATACAATGCACCTTTGTGTGGAGAGACTACTCCTCATAATTTGGTCGTGGAATCAATTGGTTTTGTCAGGATGTCGTGTAGGTGAACCATAAAGCACATGAATTCATTGCATTTTTTATTGGAGTTTGACAATGTTGTTGTTGGGCTTCTGTTATCTTTTTGGGGGAGGACCAGTGGTGAAGCAAGATGCAGAGTCATCAAAGAGTGCATTTGTGGTCTCTGCAAGTGCACTTGAGAAGTGGTCAACTCTCACTGGCTTGTCGGAGCAGATTAAAGGCCTATAGTAACCAAGTACCTTTTTGAACTGCCGCCTTTTTGTGATCTTCATGCTTTCATTCTTCTTTTTTTCCTCAACCCCCACCCCGGGCTGCCTTCTGTTGTTGAAGTTTTACTCTGTCTTTGCCGAGTAGTGTGGTCAGTCCATTTCAAGGTTGCAGTTGTTGGTGATGATGTATGTGGTTGAAGAAGACAATGCCAGCAGAGGTAGTACAATTTGACAGGCTACAAAAACATCTTACAAATATGTGTATGCTTGTCATTGTCTTGGCAAACTGCATCTCATCTCAATGCATTTGATATGGGGAGGAAAAGAACCTTGTCAAATCAGAGATGCAAATGCTTGCTTTATTCATGGTCCAGTATAAGACTATCATGATGTTCAAATTACAGCCCAGTTGTGTGAACTGTAGAAAGTGTAGAAGCTAGAAAGAAAGTTGTAAAAGATGTATGTCACAGGACAGTGGAATTGATCATTTTAGTGCTGCCATAGAGGATTGTTACAGGTACTGGACTTTTGTGAAATTGAAGAATTTTGTAGCTGAAGTTTTTGCAAATACGTGGTGTATTCTTCACTGTAATACTTGCTTGTCACTGCAATTTGTCTACAATTCTATTATAGGATTTATATCCAGTTGCATTGAAATCGCTTGTGGGTGATGTCAAAAATCCTTGCAACCGTATTTCAACCATAGAATCCCTATCTATTTCCTCTAGACAAAGACTAACCCGTCTGATACTCTAGAGAATTGCAATTTCTTGCTTGGGGGTGATGTCAAAATGCCTGATACTCTAGAGAATTGCAATTTCTTGCTTGGGGGTGATGTCAAAATGCTTGCGACCCTATTGCAACCTTGGGATCCCTATCTATTTCCTCTGGACAAAGACAAACCCATCTGATATTCTAGAGAATTGCAATTCTTTGCTCGGTGCCTCCCATCATTATTCAGCTCCTGACAGTGGGAGCAGCCATGATTTCCTCATTGCACCCCTCTTATAATAATGCACTGAAAATTTTCAGGCACCACCATTGTACCCAAACATCTGAATCCAGAGTTTCTGCCAGGATTTTTCCTCATGAGTTTCTGTCCTGAGTTAACAACAGTAAAGTACAGACGCCAATCTAACTTCCAAAACTGGACTTCTATCCTTCAAAAAAGACTAATTTGGCCTCACATTTGCAGTGAACTATTCAACTTCAAACATGCAAAAAGGACAAGTGTGAAATTAGTCCTTGAAATCAGCACAGTGCCGCCTGCCATGATAATACCCACTCACCTCAAATAATTCTTCAGAAAGGGAAACAGAACCAAGAAAAGCAAAAGTTTTCCATGGCAAAAGTTTTCTGCTTCTGTGCCAGAACTAGGTACTCTCGCTGCTGCCTCACAAATACCACTCTTTCAGGCATGTCCAGTATTTTCCAATCACAATCTTTAAACTCAACAGAAGTTACAGTTTTCATACAAGGACAAAGTCATCATCTGGTGATGACCGTGTGAAGCTTGCTTCTGTGGCACTGCAGAAATGCAGTACTCTCAAATGCAGATTTTATCTTCCATCTGAGTGTTCAATTCACACAACATAGCTAGCAAAACATTCTGCCAGAAAGTCTCAATATTTTCACATAGCCGAGTGAAAATGATGCAACACTTACTAGCCTTACATTGCTCTTGTAAACCCACCCCGTCCCCCAACCAACCCCAACAGAAAATCCACGCATCAGGGGCGGTGCTTGACATCAATCAATCAGGCTTTGTCAATTTGACCTGCAGATGGAGTCACAGATCCAATGTGTGAATTCCAGAATTCCAGACCTTTCTCTCTCTCTCTCTCTCTCTCCAAAATCCTCTCCCTCTCCAAAATCTAGCCATTCCTGAGACCTGTGATATCCCATTGAGAGTGGGGTTGTAAATCAAACATATTGTGCTGCCAAAAAACTGAAAGGACAACATACATGACCAATCTCAAATCTCCAATCTACTGCCAAAAAAAATCAAAGAAAAATTGTGAGAAGAAGAACAACAGCTACAAGACATATTACCGATTTTGCCAAGTCCATTGCAGCGTTTGCATACAATTTGAGCCAAGTCCTTCCTCGCAGCATTTGCATTGAGTTTAGTTCCTGGTTTTCTTACAAAACCCGCCCCATCACACTCTGGGCATCTTCACTCCCCCCCCACACACATCCCACACCCCCACACTCCAAATAACAAAGACAAAAGTCAGCAAAACTGCAAATTTTGCACCTTCATAAGCACATGCATCCTCCATCGACAACTACCCAAAAAAGAATGACTTGCAGAAAGAAAACCTTGTATATCTGTGTAGGTAGTTTCAAGCTCTGAAATTGCTGTGGAAGTTTGCAATTAAAAAAAACCCTAATTTCAAAAACACTGGAGCTCACACATGAACAAAACACATCAGGATGTTTCTGTAAAGCTCTGCTGAATGGGAGAGGGAAGAAGAAGAAGAATCATCAGCACTTGGGCTTACAAGTCCTTCCGGGAGAAGAGAATGGGCAAAGCAGTTCCGACAATGGCGATAGCAACAGCTCCAGCGATCAAGTAGTTAGTGCCTTCTGCAGACACATCTCCGAAAGCACACACAACTCCAGTAGATCGCCGCATCCCTCCCACCTGCTTCTTCACTACCATCCTCAAGCTCTGAGTCTCTACTGATCCACCACCTGGTGCTGGTGCTGGTGCTGTCCTCTTTCCAAGCTGCTGATGGTACGCCGCAGAACTCTTGGTCACCACCAGTGAGGGCACATGCACCATTGCCATTACCGCCATCACAACAACTCTATACAAACGAAAGAAAATAAGAACAAAATCTCCCTGCTGCAACAACAACAACAACAACAACAATGACAAAATCTGAGTGCAACAAAAGCACAAAGATGGAAACTTTGGGTTTTAGAGCAAACTGCAAAACTAGTTTAGTTGTGCAAAACAAAAAAAAAAAAAATCTGCACCGAAGAAAGCTTAATCTTCTTCACAACTTGTGTAATCTGCAAACAAAACAAGAAAGACAAAAGAGTGGAGGAGCAACTGCCAAAATTCTCACCCACATTTGTGTTTTGTGTTTTGTAATTTGTGTGGGGAGATTGCAAATGTGGGTAAGATGCTAAATTGGGTGGCAAAATTTTCTTGCTTTCTTGCTTTCTTGCTTCCTTTCTTTCTTGGGTTGAAGATATGGGCAATTGAATTTTGGAGGTATGGATATTGAAGATAAGGTAGCTAGCTAGCTAGCTGCACATCATCAGCATCATCATCATCATCCTCATCATCAGCCTGCTCTACACTTTGTGTGACTACTACCAACTTCCTTTTTGGATAGATTTTAGGGGATTTGAGCTCTCCCTATGTCCATTAAGGAAGGTTGTTTGTTTATTTATTGGTCTTGCCTACCAAGGCAAGGATTTTTGTGTTTAGATTCATTATAGAGTATAGTAGCCTAATGGGTTTTGGCCCCTAGGTATTAGGTCTATTTTTGTATGAGGATTTTTGAAACATGATATTTTGCCTTGGGTTGAAACTTGAGATTAGTTATAGAGTTATAATATGATCTCGAAGGATTTGGGTTTATAGAGTTATAATATGATCTCAAAGGATTTGGGTTTATAGAGTTATAATATGATCTCGAAGGATTTGGGTTTCTTTTAGAGGATTTTTTTTTGAAGATTAGGTATATTTTTGCATGGTCAAATATTTGAGTTTCCTATGATTCTTCTTCTTTTGCCTTAAGATACTTTTTTAATGTAAATGGCAAGGCCACTACAGTGTAACACAGCCTTTCTTTTGTATGTTTTGTTTGTCACATTGAGATTTGAGATCCCCACAAACCATGGTGCACTTGGCACTCTTTAGTGCTTTCGGAAAGCCCTTGATGAGTAGTAGGGGTGCACATGAGTATGGTTTGGTAATGTTTAGACTTACAATGCAAGAGTTATTGAATTTCGAACAATTTTTTTCATTGAAAATTTAATAAAAAAATCAAAACTGAAAATTTTAAGGAAATTGGGGGCAAGCTCTCCGTTAGTACTACTAGAAGGCCTTTGATAAGTGAGATTTGTTGGAGGTGACTTCATAAATTTTAGAACCACAATTGAGTGACGGGTGGGTGCATGTTAAATTTTGAGTAATTTTTGTCATGAGAAATTAATTTGAAAATTTAAAATATTTTTCTCACTTTGAGCTCTCTCATTGGGCTCCATCGTTAGAGCCATGTTCATACTTTGAGCAATTACATAATCATGTTCACACTTGCACCACTAGTACATGCCACACTAGTCTCTTCAATGGGAAGAATATAAAAGAGGACAAAAAGAATGAAGCATGTCCAAAGATGGATCATATCATTAAAACTATGTGATGTGAAAATGGATGGAAAATATGGTGAAAACTATATAATGTGAAAGATGGATGGAAAATGTGGTGGAAACTATGTAATGTGAAAGAAGGTAATGTCATGGATGACATTGAATAAATGTAGGACATTAAAACATATATTGTTAATTTTATCATTACTCTTAGAAATAAGGTATTTCATTTGCTTTAGCTTGTTGTAAAAAATGAAGCTTATCCATGAACCTCCATTTTTAATCCACCATCGACAAAATTCTTCCATCAATATCCACTTATTGTTCAATACATGAAATTCAAGCATCATTATTCATTTTTCATCCATCATAAATGTTTTGGAAGATTTTCAAGAATTTTTTTTCAACAATGGGCCATATGAAATCTTCTTCCAGTTAGGTCCTAAAACAACTATAAATAAAAGTGATCCCCAAGTATTATGTTTAATTGTTCAATAACACTAATTTGAGATATGACATTTTGTTTTAACATTTTTTATCATTTATGTTTCCAATCATTTTATATTTTCATAAAAAAAATTGAGTATTTTCTTGCATATTGCATGGCCATATTTTTAAATATGGCATTGTGTGGTTGAATTTAAGTTTCACTCTATTTTTATTGTAGTTTATGCTAGCTCTTGTGCACATTGTGAGTTCCTTAGCTGTGGTGGTTTTCACATTAGAGTGAAAATTATTGTGTCAAAGATGGGAAATATGTTGAAGATTATGTTTGTTTATTTATGTTTGTTTTGGGTTGAATATCATTTTTTTTCATTTAAAAAAAAATGCTTTGAAAAGATTAGAAGGGTGCAAGATTTTTAAAAAAAATCTTTTTCCAATTTTTTCTTTTGGGATTTAAGAAGGCTTAACCCAAAAGTGGCTTAAGTAATTTTTTGTTGTTTCTTTTTGGATTTCAATGAATTTTCATTTGCACTTTGATTCATTGAGTCAACAATTTCTTTGAGTGGGTAGTTGTTAGGATTTTATGTGGCTATTACAAATGATTTGTCAAGGGAATTTTTTTGCTACAAATGTGTGTATGTCAAGTCATAATGGATGATTTTCATTCATGATTGTTCAATTTTCATCCAACAAATCCAATCAACAAGCTATTGGTGTAACCCAAATCAAGCTCACTTGCATAGACATGGTTAGACTTTTGCTTGTTCACCAATGGTTTGAACTCAAAACCTTTATGGTACCAAACAAGGATTGTACCACTAAGCCATTGTCAATGGGGGCACTATGGTGTATCTATTGAACATTGATTTGAAATCCAATTTTATAATAAGAACTTGTTCAAATTTTTATATTTCTAGTATTTTGATGTTATGAATAAAACTTATTTCATTATTTTTTTTGCATATTTCACAGGCTAGTATTCAATTAAATTTTATGTGTGATTGGATTTAGGTTTAGACCAATATTTATCCAAGGCCTTTTACTCATAGTAATTTTCATGCTTGTGACAAAGATTTTAATACTTGTCCAAAACAATTTCTACTATGATTGTCATCTGATGTTTTACATTCATCAATGCAAGGGTCTATGTTTTGGCAATCCTAGGGGTTTGCTATTTGTTATTATTGAACTTGCACCTTTTATTTTTCCTAGATTGTAAATATAAAGTTGATCATCAATATCCAAACCATTGTAAATAAAAAACAATGAAAACCAATGTACAAATTTTGTATTTTGTCAATTTTCTACTAGATGATATCCATAATGCCTATTGTGAACACATACAATATTTTTTTCATATTGTTTATTTTATCAAACTTTTAAATTGCCTTCCAAAATGAACATCAAAATAGAGACATCCCACATATCATATTCGTAATTTACATATTGAACACCCTTGCCCACACATACAATCATTTCACCATCCAAGCTATCAATGTTGTCTAGTATTGCATTTTGGGCCTATCTTGTGAATACCAATAAAATATATTCTTATTTTTTAAAGAAAAATGATATGTATTTCAAAAAAAATTGAAATCTACCACACCATTAAGTTACACCATAATTTATTTTTTGAAAAGATTGTTGGTTATGATATGTCGATTTTTGATTTTCACAAAATGACAAATATGCACAAAGGTTATGTGTATCAATTTTTTATTTTACTACCTTTTAACCTAGAAAGCTAGACTCCTAAAACCAAACCAAAAATTCAAGGGGAAGTGAATAGCAATTCTAAGAAAAACCATAAAACTCTACACAATTGTAGCACAAGTTTTTTATCCCAACCACACCCCACACAAACCCACCTTAACCCACAAAGTTAGTCACCATCAACTTGTAATTCCTAAAAAGAACTATGTTGTTCAATCAAATTGTAATTATCCTCTGCTAGATATTTTCCTATTTTCAAGTATTGTTTGAAGTTAGAATTTGGTTTGCATTTGGCATGTGGATCATTAGGCCAATTTTTCACAATAATGATGATCCCGTCCATATTGTCCACTTGCAAGTGGCAGTGCTTTGAAACTGTCAATACCCCAACAAGATTAAAAATTAATTTAGTTTTTATTTATGAACCCAAGATTCCAAAAATCTATTTTGTAAGAAAACCCACATTTGGAAACAAGCCTTCATGCATATGCCACCAAGTTAATGAATATGCACATGTAGATGAGGAAATAAACAATTTCCTAAACAAAGACAACTCTTTAATGACTAATGCTCAAAAAGATTCTTCAATTAAGGCTCCCGTTCCAAACATATTTTGTTCCAACTCCAATCCTACATCATCAATTAATTTAGTACTTGTAACGATATTAGGGTTTAGTCATTCAAAACACACCCTCAAAAGTGAAATCATAATCTTGGCATCATATTTGAATGTTAATTTGATTGCATTCCTGCATCCCACTAAACTTTGCACAATGCACAAAACCTTGCAGTGTGGATCCAACATGATAGCCATCATGTTGTGAACCTATAGTGCATAAAAAAACCTCAAGAAATCCAAAAAAGGTTTGATCACCTTTATAACCTCAAATCGCATATTGTTATGTACAAGAAGGATTTCTGCCTCAAAAGGGTTAAAATTTTTTAACAAGTTAAACAATTGCAACAACTTAGTTTCCATTTTCACAATTAGGGTGATAAATGTTGTTAAGGTGTTTGAAAACAACTAGTGACCTTTAAATTGATTCAGCACACATGTTAAAACAACATGATTCAAGGCAAATGTGACTACCTTAGCAACAACCCACATTTGGGTTTTAAGAACCTTCTATTGTAAAACCATAATGTTTTGCTTTCCATAACAAAGAAAAATGGCATTCTTAAACTCCAATCTTTTCAAACATAATGACCTATTGGTGAATCTTGTCTTCACAAAAGTTTTCAATTTTTGGTGTCACATTTCACTTTCAACACAAGCCCGTTCCTAGTCCTGCCTCCCCTTCCTTGACTTTTTGGTCTAAATAATGGTTTTTTGTAAGCCAACATGGGCATCCTTCACGCTCACATGTTATAGCCTAACAAAAACCTTGTCGTCATTTGTAGCATATTGATAGGCCTTAAACATCACATGCCCAAAGCTTGTGCCTTCATAAACTCTAATTTTTTTCAAAGGTTCACAATCAATGATAAAATGTAAAGCTACTGCCATAACTATCAAATTAGTGCCTTTGTCTTTTACAAAGGCAATCACCCAATGCAACATACCAAATTTCTTTAACAAAAATCGAACTTGTGCAACTATGGATTGTTCAGTTGTTTCATTCACTTCAAACAACCCCATAGTGAAATGCATGGGGACCTCAGTATCATTCAAAAAATTGATAACCAAAACAAAAGTATCCACATTGTCATAAGACATTCGTGAATTAAAACTAGCAAACATTATTGCTTTAGATGCAAGACTCGACAAAACAAGTTGGTCCATGGTCTTCTTGACCATGGTAAGCAACATTTCTTCCACAAAAGAAGATCGAAATGGAACAACCACATGGGGGAATTAACCTAAAACTAACCTTTGAAGCCAAATGTTATCACAATTGGACAAAGGCTTATAACCTTTATAAGTATAAAGAACCAAATCTCTAAAAACCACTACTAGTGTTCATCATTTTTTTTTGTATGGGTTTGTGGCACCAAAAAGTTCAGTAATTACACAACTATAAGGACTTGTCCTTTTTTTCCCCAATTGTCGAGCATGAATAATAGCATGTTCTACCACCACATTGAGTTGTTGTTTCCTCAATGCAAACAATTTTGGATGTGTAGTTTGCACATAAGTAATCATGGGAGTGATCCCATTAACTTTGATGTACTTAATTAAACCTTTGCGCATATTACATTTTTGAACCAAAACATTGTTGGTTGGTTGCTTAAATCTACATATATGCACCACAACATTTGCAGATTCATTAAATCCATAAGTAACCCATCATTCACAACAAAAAATCCCCAACATATAAACATGTGACTATGAGGTTTCCAAGCCATAGCTTGTGATTCAACCACAAGTTGTGAAGCATCAATAACATTTAATAATGTCACATTGCTAAATTCCAAATGCACACTCTCAACATTTGAAAGTGATGAAAATCTAATCTAATTAAAGGCAATTGATGCAACATCTTCACCAACTCTTCCCACACTTTCAACAAAATAAGGTTACTAAAGCCTTTTAGTTATTGAAGATAGAATCCTACAACCAAAAAATAAATAAACCCACATTTTCAACAAAACAAGGTTTTGGAAGTTCTTTAGCCATTGAGGACATAGACCTAAACCAAAAAAATAAACACATTAAACCCTGAACCCACATTCTATAGTAGCCTTGAAGGTTGTTGAAGCTTTTCAAGGATTAAAACAAAAACCTAAAAAAAAGACTAAACACACCAATACTCTAAACAACACTTGGAGTTGAACTCCCAGACATGAAAAGAAAAGAAAAATTTTAAGCTTACCTTTGTTGATTTGTTGAATTTGAGGAAGAAACAACAAAGTTTTACCAATGCCAAATTCACTCAAATATGTGCTCAAAACCAAACTCATAAAGTAAGTGCACAACACCGATATTGAATTCCTCAACAAGGTACAACACCAATGCCCAATTCACTAGCAAAGAAATTTGTAAAGCTACAAAGTATGCACATAGTCAAATGCATTCAAAGAAGCAAAACAATCGAAATTGAGGTGCATTATGTGTGCACTATGCACTCAAAGAAAGCAATGAACATGCACATAATGCCAAGTAGTGAGCATGCATGTGACGCCAATGCCAAATTCACATGCAACTCACAATGGCAACGTTGAGTTCGTTAACAAAAAAATCTGCAAAGTTGCAAAGCATTGTGCACCTATGTAGTCAAACAAATAAGAGTAATGAAAAGGCCAAGTTCCACTAAGTATTCAGATGCATTCAAAGAAAGCAGTGAAGAAAGTAATGAGTTGTAACTTGGATAAGGTTATTGTCAAGGGGTGAAATTGCAACCTTTGATCATTACCATCTTCTAGAAGGTAAGATTGAGGGGATAAGGTCAACACCTTATTATTCAACAAAACAAATTAACCTTTTCCTAACTTACTTTACGACAACTATTCACATAGTAAGTAAGGAGTCGTACAAAGAACAAAAGAGGAAGGTAAGGGTCTACTATCCAATAATAGACCTATCGTCCTGTAAATAGGTTAATCCAAGGAGGTAGGGGAAGAAAGTAAAAAAAAACATGGGAAAAAAATCTAATAATGGTTACTCTCTAAAGGTCTGTAATACCTTCAACGCCTCTAGATATTACCATGTTAGGGTTTGGGGTGAAAGCACGCTATGGTGACCCCCCTTGGGGTGTCACATTGTGCTACTTTCCAAGGATGTGCATGTTTGAATGTATCCCACCTCAAACTTTTGAAAGATTTTCACAATATTTTTACATATTATGTTAGAATATAACCTAGGCAAGAGATTAGAAAATAAATTATTTCATTTCATTTTATAAAGTGGGAAATTGAAGTATATTTGTGGAAACAAATGTAATGTACCTATGTATTCAAAAACACGAATATATTCCAAAAACAATTTAAATGATTTTTAATCTTTATGAAAGTTGAAGGTATATTAAACCATGTCATTTGACATAATATGAACCATGCTTGGATACCATGTGACTAATTTTAAATTTTTCATTTCAAAAAATATGAATTTTTTCAGCAAGGATGCAATAAATCTATGGTAAATTGAAATTTTGACAAGTAATCACATCCACATAGAATAATGGCAAGCATAGTTAGATGGGCCATTTATTTTATGTCATTAAAATTGATTATTTTAATGACTATTGGAACCTTAAAGTTAGTGGAGTCAAAATGAAACTATGGCCCTATTATATGTATATTATAAATATATTCATGGATCCTTCAATATAAATAATGAAATTTATTATTTAAAAAATATATTACATAACATTAATTTTGTGAAAATGATTATTAGAAGGCCCAAAAACCAAATTTGATACCCAAAATTGAATGTACCATGCTTTTGGAACAATTATATTGTATGCATTATAATATTGAACCCAAAAATGCCCCAAAAAAGGGTCACTATAATGTGCCTTCACCCTTTGCAAACCTTCTATAGTTATTGTCCTATCTCCACCACGCTTGTGGGTCCTCTAGTGGCTTTGCCTACCACTTGTAACACCTTGGGAAGTTTCCCCCTGCTTTTTATCGTTTGCAACACACTACATTCCTTCATAGTTAGTGTTTATCACTTATAGCAATGCCTTTCAGTCTACAAGTGGCTACTTGTTAGTGTTTTCATGCTGCTTTCTACCACTAGATATTAACTACTACCTTTTGGTGGTAGCCAATAACTTATTACTCTAGAGGTTACCAAATGGTATGCCTTTTTATTATTTGTTCTAAAAGAAATGCAAAAATACCATCTCAACGGAATAGTCTACTTAAGTAATCTCAAACTAATCTACCTTCCACACTTTTTAATAAAATAAAGATATAACAAACATATCGAGTTCACACACAAAATACAAGCACATTATTCCATTATTCACATACTTCTCCATGAATTCTCCATTCCTTCTCTCCAAGTAAAAAGTCTCTAATTCATAAAAGTCCTCCAACATTTCCTTTAATCTTCCTTCTTTACAAACCACACAAGGCCCACATCAACCCCTAAAAAATAAAGG
>Ga0116229_10006200_pt1 | contig 19313 bp, 20 predicted proteins | sample S1TSphgellanicum_3_FD_87313 | JGI IMG/M metagenome (GOLD analysis project Ga0116229, IMG submission 87313) | Host-associated microbial communities from peat moss isolated from Minnesota, USA - S1T2_Fc - Sphagnum magellanicum MG | ecosystem: Host-associated > Plants > Peat moss > Unclassified... | reverse complement strand
GGGGGGGGGGGGGGGGGGGGGGGGGGGGATTGAAGATGGAATTGATGATGATGATGATGATGATGATGATGGACACTTGGGTGGTCGGTCGGTTGCCTTTCCAATTCCAGTCTTACTACACATGACCACACTCACCCTTACTTATGTAATATCTGCACAAAATTTCCCATTAAAAGATACCCATAAAAACATTCCCACAACAACAAGAACAAAATAAAAAACACACCCACATTTTGATAATAATAATAATAATAAAAAGGTCCAATAAAAAACTCTACTCTAACAGACTATAAGAGTGTAATAAACTAATAGAGATATCTGCAAATTCACACTGTCTTTGGGCCTCCTTTCACTCCCCCTAACCCCTCTTTTAGTGATATCCACAAAGTAAGGAAATTTTATTAAATCTCAGTATGAAGAAACTCAGTATTTTAAGACTGCTGTACTCTTTTGTTGAGAGTAAAACGTGTGAAAAGTCCAATCATCACAAAACCTGGAAAAGAATAACAAGCAGCTTCATCTCTCATCATCACCAGCTTAACTTCCAACTCCCATATTATATTATGTAAAATCCTACTATACAGAATCTGAAGTGTATATATAAATAATAATAATATATGAGTGAGCAAGTAAAGTACTCACAAATATTTTATTATTTTATTATTTTATAGTTTTTTGCCCTATTTTGTTGCAGTTTTTTCTGTTGCCTGCTTCATATACTGAGTTCTAAAATTTTATTAGCACACTTTCCCCCCAAAAAAAATTACTTTTTAAATATTTTATTTATTTATTTATTTATTTATTGTGTACACTCTCTGTGAGAGTCTGTGAGAGTCTCTGACACTTTTTTACTTTTTTTCTATTTTTTTTTTCTCTGAGTTTTTTTGTTTTTGTTTTTGTTTTTGGGTTTTTGGGTTTTCTTTCTATTCTAGGCTATCTCTCTAGACTCTCTTCTGCTGCTTGCAGCTGCTGCTGCTGCAGCAATCAATGTGTACCTAAGTATCTAGAGGATGGTGGAGGATTTGGTGTGATTTGCTTTTTTGTTTGTTGTTGTTGTGCAACCATTATGATCTAGCCTACATCTTTAGTTGCAACTCTTTTTGGCTGATTGGGCTGCTTTTTTCTTGTTGTTGTTGTTGTAATAAAAATGAAAAAGTTTGTAGATGTGCAAACCAAAGTTCATTGAACATTTGCAACCAAAGTTGCAAAGTTGTTTGTAAGCAGATCTACAACACCCACCCAGTTGTGATGGTTTTTTGTCTCTGTGTGTGTGTGAGAGAGAGACAGAGAGAGAGAGAGAGAGAGAGAGAATGGGGTTGGTTTTGTTGTGGGTTTGATGTGAAAAAGTTTGTGCTTTTGTTGTTCTCATTTTGGTTTGTTTGTTTGTTTGTTTCAGTAAGTAGCTAGAGCTTTTGCTTCTCTGGAATGAATGATTTGCTAGGAAGAGAAGAAAAAAAACTGTTGGGTGCTGTTTTTGTCAAGAGAAATGACAGTAGAGTTCTGATATCAGTAGATTTGATCTCAGTTGTGCTTTTGAAGCTTTTGTTTTGGTCGAGTGAAGAGTGGTGTTGTCGTTGTTGTTGTGAAGTTTAGTCTTCTTCTTCTTCTTCTTCTTTTGGAGAATTCTTGTGCGGTGTTGAAGAAGAAACTGTTTTTGGTTGGTTGGTTGGTTTGTTTGTTTGTTGGGATCTTACTTGAATCCAAATAGATTACTCAAGGCCTGCTCCTCCTCAAGCTTTTAGCAAGCTTGTTTCTTTTTCTCTTTTTTTTTTTGGTTTTGGGAAACTGTGGTGGAAACTGAGACAAGCTTTTTCCATCTATCTTTTCAAAGAAGTTAAGTTTTTGTTGTTGTTGTCGCTGCTGCTGCTGCTGCTGTTCAGTCTCGCATGAAAAAAGATCTGCAAAGAAAAAAAGATTGGAGAAAGTGTGTGTTTGCAACTCATCAGCAGACTTGTCTTTGAAAAGCCAACCTTTTTGGGAGCAGGGGGAGGACCCAGAAGTCCAGACACAGACCAAGACAGAGAGGTTCTTTCAGCATTTTGTGAGCAGAAATCAAGCTGAAGGGGGAAACAGGAGCTGGATGGGCGGAAAACAGACATGGGTTTGGTCCATTGGAGCTGCTGTAGCTGCTGTGTGAGGAGTTGAGAGAGATTATGGATAGACTGTGGCTGACTTCTTCTTCTTCTTCTTCTTACTGAAGAACTCTGAGAAGAAAAACTGCACAAAGGAGGAGAGAAAAAACTGTGAAAAAAGGAAGGATTTTGGGCACACGAGTGAAGAATCATCAGGCTAGTAATGGAGGATTGGCTGAAAAAAGAGGAGGAGGGGGAGGAGGAGACACAATAAGGCAGCAACAGGTTAGCTGCATTTTGTGTTTTTTTCTTTTTTTTTGGGCCTCAACAATGTGCCATTTCCTAGGGGAAAAAAAATTCCATTGATGCAACATTTTGTGAAACTATGGTGGGTGATAATCTGTTAAGCTTTTGAAGACCTAGTTTTTTTTCTGCAATCTTCACTGCTGATCTATATTCACTTGTGCCACAACATCAAGCTCCTTTGGCTTGTGGGTCATGTGCACAGAGAATCAACTCATCTATAGAAAAGCTTTTGAATGCCTGTCATATCCATAGAAGACACAAATCCAGTGATCACTCTAAGAGCTTGCCTTTCCAAGAGCAGGCTTCTCCAAGAGCAAGTTTTTTCCATGCTTGCTTGCTTGCATGAGACAGTTTAGGGTATTTTTTGCAAAAGTTTCCTGATTGAGGAATTTCTAACAAAAGTTGAAGTAGAGTCTGAGATTGTTTGTTTTTTCCCCCCCCCCTGTGTGTGGCAGATATTGATGGTGGCAGCAGCAGCAGCAACAGTTGGAGGAAGCATGGAATTCGGGATGACAAGAAGTGTATCGGCAGTGGAGGAGGGGATTATGGGTGTTGCTAGGTCACTGAGCTTGGAGGTGGGGGGGAAATCCAAGTTCCTTCGAAATGTACGAACCATGAGATTTCTTCTGGCATTGATCATGAGTGCAATTGTGGCGATGGTGGCAGTGTCACGGCTGAAGTTGTTGGTGGATCCATGGATTTCTTCACACTATGAGACACAACAGCTGCCATTGCAGCAGCTGCTCATGTCGTCATTGTCATCATCAAACCCACCTCTTCTCACACATACTGGGGTGGCAACAGGCCACAATTCTGCAAAGAACCATTTATCATCAACTGAGCTCAAGCTTGTTCCTTCACCTGTAGTAGCAGCCAACCGACCTCAGTTTCTTTCTTCCATAGTAGATAGCACTTGCACAAGTAGAGGTCAGCAGGAGATGTACAGAGACTCTGCCCATCAATTTCCTAGGTCCGGGTTGCTAGATCAAGCTCTGGAGGAGTACACCAGGATGCACTCTCAATGTGCATTGTATGATGGTGATGGTAGTTCTGATGTGAAAACCGATTGTCGGTACTTGGTGTATCTTGAAGGCTATGAAGGACTGGGCAACCGACTGCTGTCACTCGTCTCAGCATTTGCGTATGCCATGGTGACAAAGCGAGCTCTAGTGATAGATGCAAGAAGAGGCCATTTAGCAGAACTCTTGTGTGAGCCTTTCCAGGATTCTTCCTGGTTGCTTCCACCAGGATTTGTGGATGAGGTTTGGGGGGCACCCAACTTGGAGGATGCAATGCACCGTGGCTTTCAAAATGTGAGTGCAGTGAGGATTAACCTCAGGCATGAGCAAACCCGAGCTGATCAGAGATTCTTTTGCGCAGTAACTCAGCAAGAAGGCCTGCAGAATGTCACATGGATTGGGTGGGAGAGTAACCAGTACTACGTGCCTCGCCTCTTTATGATACCCAGTTTCTGGTCCTTACTCTCTCCATGGTTCCCAGATCCGTCTCTTGTTTTCACTCAACTCACCAGGTTCTTGTGTCTCCCTCAGAACCAGATCTGGGCACGGATACAAAGGGTCCATGAGTCATATCTGGCTTCCTCGATGATGCAAGTTGGATTACAGGTACGACGGAACTTGAATGCTGATAATGCTACCTTGGCCGAATCAGTTCAAGAGCTCATCATGAATTGCTCCCTGAAGCACCACTTGCTTCCCAAGCCTGCAATGCATAACGAGGAGCCAGTAGTAGTGGTGCAGCAGCAGCAACTGAAACCTCCTGCTGACACTGGTGCCAAGAGCAGCAGCAGCAGCAGGACAAGTGCAGCAGTGCTAGTAACATCACTGCACATGCAGTACTATGAGAAATTGCGAGACCTGTATGTTGAGCATGGCACTGAAGATGGCACAGTGGTGAGTATTCACATGATGAGTCATGATGGTGTTGAGAACGACTCTTACGAGCAGGCAGTGAAAGCTTTGATGGAAATTTGGCTTCTTAGTTTTAGCAACAAGTTGGCAACCAGTAGTTGGTCCACGTTTGGTTATGTTGCACAAGGACTTGGAGGTTTACATCCTGTGATTTTCAACTTCCTCGCACTCGACTTGGATGACCACACGGGGCCAGCCTGTTGGCTGGGTCAGTCCAGTGAGCCATGTCTGCATTACCCCTTTGTCAAGCACTTGGAGTGTGGAAATGTTCCAATGAGCAAACAACAATCGAACTGGATCGCAACCCACATCAGACCATGTCAGGATGAAAAATATGGACTTCAACTCTGTTCAGGCTTGCATTGATTGTTCTAGCTATATTAAACCCACACATAAAAGCATCTGCCAGAGAATACCCATAGATCATTCTTTCTGTCTTTGTAAAATCCCTTCTACTAAGTTCTACTGATAAACTTCCAGCAGCTCTATCATAAGTCCCACTTGGAGGAGACCATTGATTTGCTTTGCTTGAGCAGCCGAGGGGTGCTTCAAATCCAGTACAAGCGCCTGAGGCTGCACACTTGGATGTAGAACAATCCCAGCCAGCTGTTGACAGTGTAACAAGGCGTAGCCAGATAGATGCCAACTTTAGCGTCACTAGTGAATAGCTGCCCCTTCTACATGATGAGTGAGCTATGGAAGAAGAAGAAGTAGAAGAAGTGCTGTCAATGTGGCTTGTGACCAACCATAAGTTGCAGTTCTAGAGAGATATCATCAAAGTCATGGGCTGGGGGCTTCCACAATGATGAATTAGACACAAAGGTGGTGATGAGCTTGTGAATTATGATCGGGAGTTCTTTCTTGCTGGCAAGCTTTTGGAACAAAAAACATCGAGCTTGTCAGATGTTATATTGCAAATGAGCTGTACACTGTTGTTGTACAAGACTTTTCCTGATAGTGGGTTTCCATACCACGATCTGTTGAAATGTCATCTGATCAGATCATCACAACCAAGTGATAAACAAAACCCAGTTTATGTTTTACAAAAATGATGGTGAGGACAATTTGAATATGTGATGTGTGTGTGCTCAAGTCATTTGGTGGTGAGAATACTCATTATCTCCTTTTGCAAATGCACATGTATGAATCTGTGAGAAGTTGGGACATGAGATCATCTGGCATTTAGGGGTTATAGCCAGATGATCTCATGTCCATAATTTTTTCCCATGTGGTATCTCTCATCATCCCCAGGGTGAACTTCATTGCTTGAGATCCATATTCTATAATTCACCAAAAATGTATAATTTCATGGAAATGCATTCATGTGATATCATTCAATTGTTTGAATTTGACCTGTACAAATTTAACGAGTTCTACCCTTGGCCAATCTTGTTATCGAAGTTCCTTATTGTCCTCATTGAAAGTCATTCATGTAATTCAACTCACCCACATGACCGATCACATCTGGATGGTCAATTTGATCTATGAACCTAGTTTTATCTATTGTCAAATTTCATCTATATCGTCAATTCTATGTGTGATGATTTCTTGAAGAAATTGAAAACCCTTACAGTGACAAAGGTCTAAGAGGATAATGTTGGAGATATAAAACCCCAAAGTGACATTGGAGGATTTGAACTCATAGCCTTGTTGGTAACTCGGCATTGTGTGCTCTGCTAACCTCATGGGAGTCGCTCACAAAGTGTCAGACATCTTCATCCATCCCAAATAGCAGTGACAAACTGCCATGACAACCCGCTGACCTCAACAGCTCTCCCAACTGTGGGCATAGGTAACCATAATCCGACTGAAATCTCAGTAAGCCATCATCCAAAATCTGCATCTTGAGTTTCTGTCGCATTTCCAGAAGCGAAGGGGAAACCAATGGCAAGACAAATGTAGAACATTTGGTTAGTCCAAATCATAAGCAAATTTTCTCTGAGGTGCCATCTTTGCAGCTATCCCACAAACCATCAAATTCCTAGTTCTAAAAGCCACTATGTCCTCCACTGTGCATCTTTCTCAGACTAGCTACTCACACTCAAAGTTAAGAATGATGCTTCAACAATGCCTTGGCTTGATGTTCTTTTTTTTGTCATACAATTTTCCATTTGAGTTTTCATTGCTTTCATGACCTCAAACATTCCCTCAAGATGTCTGGCACCACCAGCACAAAGTTCACCCCATATAATGAATGAACAGCACCGATGCCCAACACTGTACATCTCTCACGCATGATTCCATCCTGTGGAGAATCAGTAAAAAATATTTCAGGAGTCAAAATTGAAGAAAACCAATTGGACAAAAATGGCACTACTTTGCGGTCAGTAAAAAATAACTTCCAAGTACCCCATCAAACAAAATTAATGGGCTCTCTAGCCTTTGGCTGTGAAACCCATTTCTGGAACTGTGCAAGATAGACTGTATGTACAAAGGGGATATTGTGTGGCCCAAAATAGAGTAAAAAACTTAGTATCAAACTGGCAGAAAGACAAGATTTGAAGCTTTAAGGTGAAGGGACAGAAATAATCCTGCACACCCACTCTGTCTTTCTGGCAGAATGTGCTGCAATTGCTTAGAGTGGAGAGAAACTTGCACAGTGATATCCTTCATAAAACAGCTTCACCCACTGCTTCATTGGTGGGTAGTAAGAGCTTTATCCTCATTGTGTATAACAAGTGCACGGAGAAATAAATCCAACCATAGTCAGAAAAATAGCTGGTTGTTAGCCACAGTCTTCAGCAGAACATAACTGATGCTCCTTGGGATATAACTGCAGATAAGCCCATCTGCTTTCAAATACATGACACAACCCATACACAGAACTCTTCATTGCCCTGTACAGGAAAGTCGAAACCTTGGAGCAGCAGATTCCAGACTCGTGTCCAGCAACTTCCAGGGAGTGATACAGCAGTCTCATTTTCCAAGTGCCCACTTACCAGTAGCAACCTCAGCATAGTTTCCCTCTCCCTCTTCTTCAATTGTTAAAGCAAGCTCTATGGACATTCTCAGCATTGTCCTCTGGATGACCAGAAGATGCTGCTCCGCAACCTGTAATTGTAGGATCCTTCACAGCTGCAACATAAACAAGGAGAAATAAAATTTTACAAAAATTGTCACCTACATACTAGCTGCTACTGCTAGTAGAAAGCAATGGAAGAAGGAAAATGATGACAATTGCAATCAAGGACAATCTCAGCTTATTTCAGTTGCCTGATACTTAAGGTACAGTGTTACCTTCTTTGGCTGAACCCACATCACAAGTTCATGCATAATCAAGCTCTAACACAACACCTTCTGAACTGTGAGGTAATCACCTTACATGGAAGACTATAAGACCTCCAATTACATGTCCATTCCTTCAAAGAATTGAGCAAGCTTCTGATTTGTGAGGTGAAAACTTGTTTTCCCTTGTGAATCTTTAGCTGCCTCCACCTTCAGCTGTAGCACTCCCACTGTTACATATCTGTCGATGACACAATGACTCACAACAGTATCATTGACTTCAGGTTTGCTTTCTGCAGCCAGGGCACTGTTCTCAACAGCTATAACAGAAACCCTGGATGCTAGCACCTTTTGCTCTGTTTCCTTCCTGAATTTTGTCAAGATCCCAGGGAGAAATAGCTGTGTCCTCCAACGCTGTCTGTCTTTCCCATAAGTGTATGTATCACTCTCACATGCATGCACAGGGTAATCCCTCATTAGTTTTCATTTCCGTTTCAGCAAAATTGTGTGTATTCCAGCCAAGTTCACAAGCTGGTGATTCCTTAATGATTCAAAAACGCATCCACCTTCTCCAGAGTCTGGTGGGTTATTGAACCTGCAGGCAAGGTCTCTTTTGTCTCTCCGACTCTTCCTAAGTGCAAAACTCACAGCATCCTCTGCATGTTCAGCAGGCTTGTCTGCTCCAACAGGGTGTACAGGCATCATCCACCAAACAGAACTCTTAGACCAGAACACCTTCATGTTTACCTCTTTCCATCCTGTTACTATCTGGACCATTCAGCTCTAAAGCCACTACCGCCTTGAGTTTCCTCCCACTCCCTCTCTTCCAACTGTATAACCATCAAACACATCTGTGTTTCTGCATCACCTCAACATCGGATCCTTGTTGTCAACATCTGTGGTGGACACAACCTCTACTTTGTCAACATCATGGACCAGTTTCCATGCTATTATTACCATCTCAAATATTCAGCTCAATTGCCAAGTTTGCCTCAGTTCTCATACCACCACTGTGAATCTTCTGATCAGTTCTCAATTCAGTGAAAACATCTGTGTCTTGTGTCAACTCCACAAATTTTGGCACAGCCTTGACAGTGGTTGCTGGACTTAGCTGATATGTTGCAGGTGAAGCTATGAAATGTGAGTTTCTTTCCAGAGCAGGATCCTGAGCACACATACTCATGCCTTTTTCCTTGCAAGTGGGTGAAATTTTCTGGTTCTCATCAAATCTCTGCTAGTATCAGATGTATGCACTAAAACACCTTGATGGTACTGGTCCCAGCTTCAACATCCCCACCCTTTCAAATTTCAACTAACACTCTGCCTCTTTCTTGCAGAGTTGCCTTCTGTGACTTATTTGACTCCGGAGGGGTGATCCTGGGCTGCCTGACTGCTCCCGATCTCGGTGTCTGGTAGAGGTGGATACTCTCATGATGGGTACAGGTTTATAACGATGACTGGTTGTTGCTGACCCACCACAGATAGCTGACTCTGATATCTCTTCAGGGGCCATACCCTCTATAGCTTCTGTAGCCATCCTCTGCACATACAAGATACTGAATGATCACACAAACTGACAGTCTAAATTTCGCGGTGTAATTACATCCACCCACACATGCAGCAACCACCATAACATGTAATGTCCTTTCTCTTGACCTAGTGCCATATACTCAAAGCTCAGATCCAGCTTTGAGAGGTTTTGGCCATAAAGGTTGACATAGATAGAGCCACACAATTTGCAAATTGTAGACGCAAATGGGTAGCTGCCAAATGCACCCTCGTGCACAGAGCATTGTGTGTACCTATGCATTCCACTGATTTTATGCCTGTACAAATAGCTTTCAGAGGGCAATACCGGTACTTAAACATATGACCCTCAGTATTAAACCCTAACACTTGCAAAGAATCTCTCACATCTTTGCTAATGCGGTAGATGATGTGGTAACCTTTCTTGAATTTCTGGGTTGAAGTTGAGGTTGCTCATATTTGAGCTCTTGAAGGTTTTGTCGATAATGGATATAGTGATAGTCGACTGTTGCTAGATGGCGTGCAACATATTCAGCCTTCATTTTGAAGAGCTCCATAAGCCTCCCTACCTATTTTACAAAACAAACAAAAATGTGAGACTTTGGAAATTATCTTGTGATGATCAGGTGTTGTAATTCACACAAGACACCTCCCTCCTGATCAGAAAGTTACAGGCAGAACTTTGACCCTTTTGTAGGAGTGTTTAAACTACCTGAATTGCTGTAAGATCATACTTGAACTTGCTATTGTCAAAGTAGTTGTCAAGTATTGCTCCCTTGAACACACACGCTGGCAAATTAGGGCACACACTTATGCACTGAATCTTCACCTGCAGTACAGCAAAAATAAAATTAATCTGTGAGTTAGTTTATTCCATGTGGCTGGGTTTTTTTTGGAGGACTAATATAAGCTTTAGGCAGCAGGCAATTCAATCTGCCAACAATGGGTGCAAAAGCTTTCAAGGACCCAAAGGCACCAATTTTGAAAAATGTGTACTGTCCTAATAGAGCAATAAAGAGCAATAATAGATCTATATGAAGTCGATGGACACACCCAAGGAGGAGCAGTAGTGAAATCAACATGTACAAACACTAAGGCTTCTTTAGACGGATGGATGATTGCAGAGAGAATGTAGTGAGACCTGGGCTGGGAACCAGCCATTGAAAGCATCCCGCACAATGTTCATGCCTCCATGACAAGTTGCCTCAAAGATCCCTGACATTTCCTTCACTCTGTAGTTGAAGAGGAAGAGCTTTGAGCCCGGGACAACCCGCAGCACCTGGACACAAACCCATCACAGCAACAACCACTGTGCACAGTTTATCACAAAGTCTTTCTCAAAACCACTTCTAGGGTTCTGGTCGTGCACATGCTTGATGACCCACAAAGTTAAAAAGAAAAAAGAACAAAGGTTCTTAGTGCACGGGTGTCTCTCTCACACCTGGTTCTTGTTCCGCTCTGGCAATCCAAAGAGCTGCCGTGCCATGCACTCCTGGTAGGTTTCAGTGGTGCATCCAAAGATCATTCCTGGCAGAGGTGGGTCATGAACTGGCTCTGGAATATAGGGTTGGACGCGAAGAGGAAGAGGAGGAGGAGCATTCTTCCTGTTGAAGAAACTACTGGAGGAGGATGCTGGAATCGGAATCCCCGAAAATTGTCTTCGACGCCGCCCATCCGCATCCATTTGAGACTTACACAAAACCACAACAAGAAGTTCCGGCACCTTCTTCACAGCAGTTTTGCGTGTTTGATTCCTGCGAACGTTCAAAGTTTATGCATGGTATCCCTGGTAGTAGTTACAGTCGAGAGAAAGACGGAGAGACGGAGAGTCGAAGAGACGGCAATCGGAGAAGCAACAGATCACAACTACTACTACGAAAGGAAAACAAACACACACAAACCCACTCACAAAGGCCAGCATTGCAACAAAACCCTAATCAACAAAAAGCGCAGCAGAGAAGGAGACGACGCTGCTCGTCCTCGGTGGGTGTTGCAAGAAACAACAACAACTACACCCACACATCCCACAACTGCAAACACCCATTTGCAGTTGCAGAAAGAAACAACAGCAACACCCAACCCATCCCTTCCTGTTCGCCAATCTTCAAACCCTAAAGCCTCAAACCCTAATTGACGCGCGTCTGTGCCGATTTTTTTTCTTTTTGTTCATTGAATTTGCCGATAAGCAGGGATGTAAGGGTGAAGTCGATCGCGTTGATTCAGACTTGATCTGGTAAGTACTGTTCTGCTTTCAAAATAGAATTGCTTTTTGCCACGCAGGTTTTCTTGCGGGATTTGTTTCATTTTGTAAACTCCTGCAACCGCTAATAGAGCACTTCTTCTTCTTCTTCTTCTTCTTCTTGTGTCAAGTTTTGTTAAGGAAATGATCCGGCCTCTGTTGAAATGTGTAACATACATGTATGATAGTCTCTCTTCTGCATGACTTGCCTTTTGCATCTGAGACTCCAGTGTTGTGGCTTGCAGCAGATTCTTCTTTCTTTTGCATTAAAGCAATTGGCAGCCAGAGAGGATTCTTCTTACCTTTGCAGTATTCTGGTGATTCTTTCTTTTACAGTATTCTGGTGTATGTCAAGGTAATCTGCACACAGCTTCAATCGTCTCTTCATCATCATAATCCGTGTAACACTAAAAGAAGACACTCTTGACTTGAATCTCCGTCGTCATTCATGAACGAGGCACTTTCTAAGGATCAACAGCGTAGAAGAGAACATGGTAGACACCTTGCGAGCAGTTCCGAAGCCATGTGGATAGATGCATCCTCCTTGATGTTGTTCACATGGAACTGGGTGATGGCATATCGGAGTCATTCTTGGGATACTTTTTGTAGCAACCGCAGTGTTAGAATTTTTTTTCCCCCTGTCTTCCTCTGGTATGGAGGCAGTCATTCTTTCATTCGTGTATGGAAGACACAAGCAAGCGCTGAGAATATTCAAAGAGGAACACACCACTTGATGAAACCCTAATGTGAAGAATCCTGAAGTCTATGAAGCTGGCAACTGCTATGTGTGATGAAGATGACTGTCTGCAACAGAATGTGCTACTGCGGCTGAAGGGTTATGGTCGTTTGGGTTTGCCGTTTTCTTTACAGTTTGGGATTGTGAATGTGATTTGTCTCTGAAAGAAGAATATGTTCATGTTGGGGTTTAATCTTACAGTGCACTGTGATGATTGCCGAATTCCATGATGTTGGAGAATCTGCTGTTGTTGCTGCAGGGTTATGGTTGCCAGGGTTTGCCATTTGCTTTGATGTTAGGTCCTTGTGAATCTGATTGTCTCCAGAAGAACCCTGTTGTGGTCAAAGCTTGCAGTCCAATTATGATATCTGCCATGACAAAAGATCGTGCAATTGGTTGTTAGTGGCCTGGTCCACTTTGTCATCACAGTGCTCATCATCTTTGTAGTGTCCACAGTGCTTGAGTGGATTTTATACTGGCAAGCTCTTTGAAATTCTGGGTAAAGGTCAGTTGAAGGCCAAAATGGACAGGAAAGGAGGTGGGTCAGGATTTTGGTTATTTCTTAGGCTCTTGGTGCAAACAATTTGTCAGGTGGGACATCTGACTCGCCAGCCATGGACGCTCTCAAGACTGCAGGCAATGATGCTGTCCGCCAGGGCAACTTTGCAGCAGCCATTGACTTCTACCAGCGTGCTATTGCAGCCGCTGATCCATCCATGGGAGATGAACTTGCAGCCTTACACAGCAATTGCTCCTTTGCTCATCTCAAGCTCAACCAGCCACAAGAGGTAGTCTCCTCACTGTTGTGATAGAGATAACTTGCTATGATACATGGTACAGTTGATGGTCCCTGAACACACAACTGAGAGACTGTCACTGTTGTTCCTACTGCACATTTGCACATTTTTTGTTTTTCCAGTTCTAGTTTTGTCCCTTTTGTTTGTTCTTTCTTCCCATTCCTGTAAGTCTTTATCTGGAATCTCTCTTGGACTTAAAAGGAGAAGTTTTAACCCTTTTTTGGCTTTGTTAATCGTGGGTATGGAGATTTCTTGATGCTCATGAGAGTGTTATGACTAGATGTTTGAGAACTTCAGGCTGGGAGCAATAGTAAGAGTGTCTAATTGAAAGTATATGGAGTGGGTCCCTTTTTCTTGCCAGGATGTTTACTGGTGGTCCTCTATTGGCCTCCATGCAGGCCTTATTTCATGCAACACAGGCCATCTCCTTCAAAAGCAACTGGAGCAAGGTTAACCCATTATCTTGATTCCCACCATATAGAAAAGTCCTGTTGATTGTGTTCTTTTGATGTTCTACATATTTTGACTGTAGTTATTCTTGTCATTTTTGTATTGACCTGGCCCAAACTGACACAATGTTGGTGACCTTGGTTTTTGTGTATTTTCTCCCTGCAATCGAAATTGATATATCTATGTTCATCTTCATATTTTGATGCACAGAAAAGGTTGCACCAGAAAGTGGAGAACCTAAATAGGAACTTATATTTTCTGTTTCTGAAAGTAGTTCAAGAGTCTATCAGGCATGTGTTTAGTTATAAGAAGGTATCAGACAGTGAGAAAGAGCAATCTCTGAAGGAGATCCATAAGGCTTCCTTTGTTGGGTACAAAGAAGCAATATGTAGTTGGTGTTGGGATTGAACGTTTCTAGATCTCCAATTAACTTATGAAGAAAGAGGGTATTTTTTTTGTAGTTGTGTGTGTTTTTTGGATTTTGAAAGCTTGTGCGAACATAAGTTGACCCAGATGTTATGACTGACAGGGTCACTTCAGGCTAGGAGAAGCTCAATTTGCATTACGTGATTATCCTAGTGCTGAGAAGGCATATGCCAAAGCCTCTGAACTGGTGAGTGCTGTATACTCTTATTCTTGAAGAATGTCAGGGGTATCAATTAGCTGCAATTGAGGGATGTCACTGTAACTTGTTTTTTGTTCTGCCTGCAGTCACCAGAGGATGCAACAATCAAGAAGCGGCTCACACTATCTCGTGAGGCCATGTCTGGTTTTTATTTTCGTCAGGTTATCTATATGCACCATACTCCTTTAGATCATTCCCTATATAATATCATGAGCACTGAAGCACATGTGCATGAAAGTTCATAGAATTATCTCTGTTAGTAGTGAGTGACTGTTAGCATTCCTCTACTTGACATCACATGACCTGATATCTAGAACTCATGAAAGTGTGCAATGGGGACCTCTGAGGGGGGTGCAGCTACTTGCTGGTCGAGATTTTTGCATCAACCCTACGAACATCATTGAGAAGCAGGTTTGCTACTTTGATTGGCACCATTATTCCCAAATTTTTTGAGTTGACCGCAGCATTTCTGCCCATGCAATACAAATCCCTGCAGTGTTTCAAGTTTGGAGTTACAAACATAAAAGGAGTGTAGGTATGGGTTGAGTCTTAATTACCAAGGTCCCACTGGTGAGGAGCCATAATTCAACTACAAGTGTGAATCTATCTTGGAGTTTTGGATGGAAGTCTCAAAGTCATGATTCTGGAAGGCAAACCAATGGTTGAGTCAGGATTGGGCCTTTAGATTTTTTTTGGGTTTTCTTTTTACCACTTTCTCACTTCGAGCATACAGCAGGAACATCAATATATCCTTTGATGAACTTTGTGCTTATACCTGAAGTTATCATCTAGTGCTCATAGCTGAACCTCCCAACTTTGAGATGCTTTTTGGTCAAGTTGATCAATAATTGGACTTTCTTGGGCTGCTTTGCAGATCTTCAGCAGTGCACAGCAAATGAAGAATTTTGTGTATTTGGTTGGTGATGCAAAAACACGGGAGGCTGTTGTAGTGGATGCTGCCTGGGATGTCAAGGTGAGTGTGTCATTGAAAAAGAGTCTGTTCAATGGTGTTTATAGTGTGCACTCCATTCATTTCTTGTCATAGAATGGCATAAGAAGTTGAGGTGGTTGTCCTAGTATGATCTTTACAGGATTGCTGGACCTATGTGTGTTGCATCACAGAGGGTTGGGTATCTGGTTTTGTGGGTGGACTTCACAGGGCATTCGAGCAGCTTTAGCTGCGGACAACATGAATCTGGTGAGCTGAACTAGATCTGGCAAAGGAGGAAAGGAAAGTAGAACAAAGGAGAGAACAAAGATGTCCTGTTGACAGCTCAGAGAGCCAATTTGCCAATATAGCATTGCCAACTTTATGAGGTCATGTACTTGGAAGAGTCCTTGGCTTGGGAGGTGGTGGTTCCAGGAGAAGAAAGAGGGATGGTATAGATTGTAGGACACGACTGCAGATGGAGACCGCTTGTGTATTAGCATATTGGGTCATGTAGATTATGTTAAGTATTGGTATGAACTTAATCGGCTGTATCAGGTAATGCTTTTTTTGTTTGGGCACTGATAAGCAGGTCAGAATTTTGTCTTTTTGCACAGGTGGGAGCTGTGGTTACTCACTATCATTTTGACCACACAGGAGGAACTCCACCCCCACCTTTTCACCAATTTGGCATAAAAGTTCCGGGTATCCGAGAGCTTGCCATTGAAGACAAAGTCCCGGTACAAAAGATACTTATCAAATCCTATCAGTCCTCTGACCCATGATGAAGTGAATCTGGATCTCCTTTGCATCTTGATTTGCAAAGGCACACTTCGCACTCTCTTATATGGGGGACACACTAAACTTGTTACTCTTTCTCTTGACAGGTGTATATCAACAAGCATGATGCAGAGACAGTAAAGCATCAAAACGGTGTCCCCACAGAGTGTATGACTTTGCTTGAGGTACCATCTGTAAACTCAATTAACTATTCCACTATGGTGAGGACTGACAGGTAATCAGCTTGTCCAACTCTCTGCCACACTATTAGAGGTTCTGTACATGTGTACAGTGATCCATAATACATAGAGCAGAACTAGCCATTGTAAAAGCAGATAGTTCTGGAGTATCATGTAAAGCTGATTTAACTTTGACGCAGACAAAGTGCATCACTGTTTCTTACAACTTGTTTATGTTGCTCTTCTGGATGTTCTTTAGACCTGCCATGTATTGGTCAAGTGATCCATAACATGTACAATAGCAAGCAGCCCATAATGAAACAGTTTACTTCTGGAGAACCTATTTCCTAGCAGTCAGTTGGCATGGACAACACATTTGGTAGGTATGAGAGTGCCATTTCTGACTAGATATAATCAATTAAATCAACTGTTAGTATGGGATGGGTTGAATTTGTGCATATGAGATGCAAGTGAATGAACACACTACTATTGATGCAAAAGCTTCTACATGCAGGATTGTACTGCCGAAGGACCAGAACTACTAGTGATGGAATCATATGTATCAGTATCATTGAATCATGTGGGAAAATTGTAGTACCCCAGGTGTATAATTGTGCCAGTAGGATCTACAGTCCAATATTTTGATGTAATTGCACCTTTTTTCCACTCGTGGTGCAGGACTCAGCAGTTGTCTCTATTGGGTCTGTAAAATTACAGTTCATTCACACACCAGGGCACACACCAGGCAGTCAGTGCATTCATATTCAAGGGTAACACTTCATCCTTGCTCTGTCTTGTCCCTTTAATCCCAGTTTGTCAGGTTGTTCCAATGTTATGGCCAATTGGGGGGATTAAGACAAAACAAGACATTATAACTCAGAACTGAGACCTTATGTGTGGGTGTAGAAATGAGGATATTTTGATGTCAGGTGACACACTTTTCATTGGCAGGTACCCACCATCCTCTCCTTATTTTGTTTTGAAGTGGAACTTTTCCTTTAGATTATGGATGGGTGTTCCATCCTACACTAACTACCCTCATCTTGGATGTTTCAGTTGTGGGAGGCTGGATTTACCAGATTGTGATGCCAAAGCTATGTACACTAGCTTGCAGAAAAAACTTGCATCTTTACCATCCAACACCAGGTAAGGGCCTGTCCTTATACACCATGACCCTTTGCCGTGTCTATTGTATGACCATCCTGTGCCAAGTGCAAGCAGTTCCACCAGATTAGATTTCACTCTCTGAAAATGGGAAACTTTGACTGAGCCATCTTGCAAAGCTAGTATCAAAATATCAAATCGATCCCAGGTGTGATCATGAACATTGATTTGTAACTTGTGAACAAATTGCCTTTTTTGCAGGGTGTACCCAGGTCATGATTATGGAGGGCCTTTCACAACTATTTCCCATGAAAAAAAGCAAGGTTTTCTAAAGCCCGTTGCAGAAAAGGAATGGCTACGCATGCATCGGCTTTGAGACAGGATTCTTCCATCCCATCAAAAGAGTTGGAAATCAGGATAAATAATGCTGTTTTTATAAGTCCCTATCTCTCTTCTTGCCAATGAAATGCTGAGGTATTTTGGTTGAGTTGAATCATATCTTACAGGTCATACAACGTACTCTCCTTTTCTAGCAACACAGGATCCAAAGATTGTTGTCACAACCTTTAGGGTTTACCTATGGATGAGGTTAGATAACATTTCTACAGGGAATCTGTTCTAACTACTTGTCTATCTTGTTTGTCCAAAGAATAATTTTGCCTCAAGCAAGACCTGAATACGTGAATAAAGCTTCCTAATTTATTGTTGAACATAGGTATCTTATCATGTGACATGTTTTTGAGCAATTCCTTGATTGATGGTCATTGTTTAGGTATTACTCTTCTTGTTTCATCATTTGCAGGCTATCATGTGTCCACCAAGACTAACTGTGATTCCAAGCGCAGTTGCAGACTGAGAGTTCCGAGCATCTCCTGACAAGTACAAGAGCGAAAGCCATCACTGGCTCTAACAGGTAAAATTCACATCAATGGCCACTGTGAATGCCCAGACACAATGCCATGAAACTGTAACTGGGGCTTATCTGCACTTCCAAGCCTAGATCAAGCTATCAAGGCTATTGCTTTCAAGCTACAGGAGGCTGGAAATTGCTTCATGCAGAAGGACCTTAAATCAATTATGCAGCTCAAGGTCATCCTGGATTCAAGCATAACCTTGCTTCTCTGAGGCGTTGGAGCACATGGCTTATGACAGGATCGGTGTGCCAGATTTCATGTTTATTGTGAGTAATAAAAGGTTTTGGGCTGGAAATCTTGGGTTTATGAGCATGAAAGACTTGAAACAGCTGGCAAAAGTGCAAGTGAAAGGCTTGAAACAGATGGTGAAAGTGCAAGTGCTGATGACAGATGACAGGAGATGATGCCCAAACTTGTAGACTGCATTCACATGATTTGGCCCCGATTGATGCTGGTCCTGCATTTGCGTTTGTTCAATTGTGGTGAATGTACATGTGGTATTGGTAGGCAGCCTTTCTGGAGCATGAGTTCACATTGTTGATGCAGACAACCGAATGCGACCAAATGAAGAAAAACCATACATTTGAGTTCAAAAACCATTTTCATCTAAAGACAAGCTACATTTTAGTTTTTTGACTTAACCCTAAAAGAAGCACCACTTATAGGTTAGAAGCCTTTGATGTTTGAAGGGTAAATGTGGCTAGTTCTTTGTATTTGAAAGCACCTCTCGGCAGGCAAGAAGAGGTAACGCCTGTGGTCTTGCAGAGGGCCATACACAAACAAACCTGAAACCTGAGAATATGTAGTGTATCTGGAGGGCATGTTACCCAGAGTATTTGTTCCTCTCCTTTTGGCGGATGTTTCAGAACCTGGAATACCTGCTAACTTTTTTTTTCTTTTTTTCTTTTTTTTTCCATTGGGAGAAAAAAAGGAAAAGATATCTATCATGCAGTGTGTTATGAACAACAAAGCCCTCAGCAAAGAAGAGCTTTACAAGAATCAGGTCCTCTTTCAGCTCTGCCTCTCATGGCCCCTTGTTCTGGTCAGCCCCACGGCCTCAAGCTTTAGCTAAAGCTACCACAAACAGGAACCAAATCTCTCTACTCTGTCTCCCTTCTTGAGCTTCACATCTCAGTCCCTCACTACAAGCAAAAGTGCCAGTCAAACGGAGGGGAAAAGGGTGTGGAGAAAAGATCTCTCTGTGGCTTAGATCCACGCGGAGATCCAATCTCTATCTCTATAGGGCTGTTTTGCAAAGGAAAAAGAGGAACATTGGAGACGCCGGGTATCGATCCCGGTACCTCTCGCATGCAAAGCGAGCGCTCTTCCATTTGAGCTACACCCCCTTCTCTTGACAGATTGTTACGTAGTAGCCTAATTGAAACAACACGTACCTAGTGTCGGTCGCATAAATGGTAGCTAACCCTAACAGTCGATTACGCTTTGGAATGTACAGAGTGTGGCATATTACGTAACAGAATTGAACTCGCCAGACGGACG
>Ga0116229_10006199_pt1 | contig 19314 bp, 15 predicted proteins | sample S1TSphgellanicum_3_FD_87313 | JGI IMG/M metagenome (GOLD analysis project Ga0116229, IMG submission 87313) | Host-associated microbial communities from peat moss isolated from Minnesota, USA - S1T2_Fc - Sphagnum magellanicum MG | ecosystem: Host-associated > Plants > Peat moss > Unclassified... | reverse complement strand
ATAGTCACAATTCTAATTAACCAAAATGTTTCACCGGTAGCATCAAAGCATCAACAATGGTCTTCATAATCACCCATGTTTCGTTTTTTAATTAGGAATATAAATTTTTAAAAATTTCCAATTTTAAAATTACCAAGTAAAATTCAAGCCACATATTAAAACATTTAATTGATAAACATGAAAAAATAGTAATTTATAGTTGTGAAAGCAATTAATGAAAAGGGCCCAAAAAAATGATTTGGTTATTTTTGGTTCTTTAACCATTCCTTGAGGTGGTTCCTAGTGGTACCAACCAAGGATGGGTTTACCCAAAATGTCTTTGTTTCAAATGAAAAAATTTAAAAAACCAATTTAAACACATCAAGTAGTGATTCTCCCTAAAATGCCTAGTAAAATTAAGAGAAAATACCCCATCTTCTTTGAAACTAACGTTAAAATACTATTTAAATGGCAATGTTGTCCAACTTTGAAAACCAAAAGGGTTTTTAAGTATGCCTAGGGCAATGTTGACCTTAGGTTGATTAATACCTTTATTGAATTTCCAATCATTCTTTAAGATGTCAATGTTCAAGAATTTTTTTTGTTTTAAATTTTTTTATAAAAATTGAATATATTTTAATTCAATAGTCCATCAACGTCAAACTTGGAAATGTTTTTATACCTTTAACATTGATGATCCTCAATTTCACATCTAATGACTTTGTTGAAAGAATAAAATATGTACATTTAAAAGAAATTTGAAATGATGGATATAGGTGACAACTAATATTTCTTGGGGGTAAAAGTGAACCATGTTTGGCAAGAACAAGTGATATATATAAACCAAAGCAAATACAAATTTGAAGTTATATTGAGGCATTTTGGTATGGCTAAAAATAAGTCCATGCAAAACCTTTTTATTACCAATTGCAAACATTCAAAGGATATGGGTCCTTGGAATGAAGCAAACTTGGAAATGATGCAAGCTATCATGTTTTTAAATGTTGTTGGAAGTTTCATGTATGCAACATGGTATGTATAAGACTTAATATTGCTTAAGAAATGGGGGTTGTAAGCCAATTTATGGCCAATCATGGACAAAGTCATTGGATTGTACTGAAATAAACATTTTGTTATTTTAAAGGCAATATAACTGATTTTGGTTTATGTTTGAAAGGAAGTATTAAGGATGTTCTTATGGGCCAAGTGCATTTCGATGAAGGTATTAACCATGCCAGGGTTTTGATGAAAACATGATGGGTCAAATGTGTTTTGACAAGGATATTTACCATAGCCAAGGCTAAGTATGTTCCACAAGGGGTGTGAACCATTTAAAGTTAAGTGCATTCTAATGAAAGTGTTTGCCATAACTAAGGTTTTGATGGGAATATGATGGGTTTAGTGCATTTTGATAAGGACATTTACCATAATTAAGGCTAGGTGAGTTTCAATTAGAATATCTAACATAGTTAAGGCTTTGAAATAACATTTTGGGCCAAGTGTGTTCCAATACGGATGTAACCATAGCCACAACTAGGTGCATTCCAATGGGAACATCTACCACAACCAAAGAATTGACAAAAATATTATGGGCTATGTGTATTCCAAAAGGAATGCCTACCAAAGTTATTGTTCCAATGGTATTGTATATATGAACACACAAATGTGTGTTTAGTGTGATACAAATGGACCAACAATATTGATGAGTGTTGATCCAAAATAAGTTATGTTTTCTTATTGAGTATTAATGGAGCTATCAATTGGAGTAGTAAGAAACAACCTTATATGTTGTCAACAAAAGTTGAATATATGGTAACTTCCCAAGCAACAAGACAAGCAATGTGTCTTTCATCATTTTTTGGGATTATTGATCAACTATAGATGAAAATTGTTATTATATAATATGACAATTATCAAGGTTATATATTTCTATTGAAAATCCCAACCTTTCATGTTTGAATGAAACATATTGAAACTCATCATTTGGTGTAAAACCAAATTGAAGATGGTCTTATCAAGTTAGTATTTTACAAACAAAGAATATTGTTGCAAATATAGTAACAAATGCATTTTTTGTTGACAAGAATGAATATTTCCAATGCTTGATGGGTGTGATCAAATGCATAACTTGATAATTGATTAAAGGTGTTGAATGTCAACATCTTATCAGTTTACTTTGATTTTAAATATTTGTGGTTCATGCATTTAACTTTTGAAATTATGAGATACTTCATTAAAAGTTAATTAAGTATCACATTGTATGTGATGTTCACCCTATTTAGGGTGGAAGCAACATCTAAATGGGATGATGACCTTGTGCATGCAAAACTAACAAAGGTAACATTTGCATATAAGACGTTCATGTCCTATTAAGATTAGGCCAAGTTTCATAAACGGATCATAAATTTGTAACAACTTGTGTGATCTTAAAGTCAAGGGTGGAAAGTTTATAATAAATTTGTGCTTTCATTGTCTCTATTCCCTCACCAAGATCCACTGTCAATTTACAATGCAAAAAAATTAATTGTGGTGAATGAAATTGTTCAAATTGGCATTTTGAATTGTTTTTTATTGTTGCCTTAGTGAACTATTAATACTTAAATTACATGTTGTATGCAAATTGGAAGGAACTTTTAACAACAATTTGGAGTTTTTACACATTGATTTTTCTCAAGGTGTTCCTCATATTAACATACATGGTTTTAGTGCATTATTTGTGTTTTCTATGTGTTTTAAAAAAAGTTTTTCTATTAATAAGGCCATTGTTTGAACTTACAAACGAAATCATAAAAATATTTTATGTGAACATTTTTATTTTGCACAGATCTTTTTGCCTTTTTTTGAGATGCCCCTCATTGTAAAATCACTTGTAGATGATTCTACAAATCATTTTACAATTCAGTATTCAATTAAATAATTATTTTTTAATTAAAAACTACTAAATTTAGAAAAATAATAATTTAGTTAATTAGGCTTGTGATTGGTAGTTTTCCTATTAGAAAAAGACTTTGATAAAAAAAAAACATAAATAATGAGCAAATTCAACAAGATTGGGGATTTTTTAAAATTGGTAATTAAAATAAAAATTATTTTGGATGTTAAAGTGGGAAAGTCAACTTCAAGTTTATGAACGATTTGGGGAGCTATATTTTTTTAATTACTTATTTAATATGATTGTACTTAGCACAAGTGTCCCATAATCCCTTTTGTAATTTTGGAAAAACAATCCAAATGTGTATGCATGTGGGCTTTAGCTAAAAATAAACACAAAGAGAAATAATAAATGTAATTTTGTGGTCATGATAATTATTGAATTTTTTTTAGTAGTGGAAAAGAAGTAGCAACATCAAATTTGCAACAATTGAATTGAAGGGTTTTGATGGAAAAATGGTAACAACACCACATTGTAATAATTGGATGATCAATGTAATATTGGAGGTGTTACATAGATTTCATGTGTAGAGAGGATTGAAGAGTGTTGACATGTTGTTGATAATAGTGGCATCAAACCATGAAAATTAATGTGTTCCTTTAGGGTCATTGTGTGGTAAGGTTGCCATCACCACAATGAGATGGAGCTTAATGCATTTATAGTGACAATGGAGAAGTGGTGAAAGGTCAATGTGCCATTGTTTCAAATCTCCAAGCTTTTTTTTGAGCTTTGGTGGTTAGTAACTTCACAAGGTTACAAGTGTTAATTAATCCTTAAAAAGAAACGGGGGTACAAAATTGGATATAACATTAAAACTTCCCAAAAGGTCTCACAAGGCTTCAAGGATTCAAGCCTGATGTCAAACATGTATATATTATTATTATTATTTTATTTTTCTAATTTTTCATCCAAAAAGGTGTCAATTCATCCATATATTGGATGTTTGTCAAGTTTCATCCACCAACTTGTTGAGTGCCAATGTGAAGTCCATACATTACAACAAATGTGTCCCTTGTTCACTATGAAATTTCACTAGATTTTGAATGAATTCACTAGATTTGACTAAATGAAAACAATGAATTAAATGGTCCACCAAACAAGGACTGGTGAATTACACCCACATTTTGTAGTAATGATACAACAAGTTGAGAAGATACTAATCATGAATACCTTGTGGGTAGATGGGCAATTGGTTGGTGAGTAATTTTTGATGATTAAATAATCAATTCACATAAACAAAAAATACCCATTATTGGACACAAATCAAATTGAAGTCATGGTTGTTCCCTTGTTACTATATTATAATTACTCAAAAAATAGATAGTAATGTTTTACAAACCTATGCGCGTATCAAGGTTCATGGGATAGTAATTATGTTTTGCCACATAATTTATTTTTGATTTCTAAATCTTACTACTAGCCAAAGCTTTAGGTGATAATATGAAAATGCCAACCAAATAGAAATCATTAATGAAGTGTAGGGGTAGTAATTCAACATTATAGCAAAATCACGATCCTTTTAAACTACTATATATTTTTATGGAGTAGAAATAAACATAAATAAACAATGAAAACAAAGTGGAAATAACAAGACTAAGGATAATAATTATGCTCTACAACAAAATTAACACCTAAACAATTACTTCCAACTTCACTTGAAAAACAAAGAAAGATGAGAAAAATGGGTGGACAAGAATATTTTCTTACCTACCTTTTGCTACATCCCATAGTGATGGTATTGGTAACACCTCCTCCACTTTTAACCTTGGTCCTAGTATTCTGTTCCATAGAAGCTTTAACCAAATCAAAGACAAAAGAAATAAGCCCTCATGGCATGAACAAAGAATACAATTGGTGGGATGCTCCCCTTGGTGGGAGAATTTAGTGAATAGTAGAAAGTACAAAAAAAAGAAAAGGAAGAAATAACACATCCCAAGGTGGGAATGATAATATAAAAAAAGATAGAAGAAGATGATAGATGAGAAGAAAAAAATATATAAATAGGGCATGGAAAAAAAGAAAGAAATCCCTTCCCCTTCGTAAATCCCTCCAAAACCCCATTTGCTTCCATGAAAATAAATGATCCTTTCCTTACTTTAAATCTTTTGTTGAATTAACTCCTTTCTTGTAGGCAACTAATTAGCCAATTATCACCTTTTAGAAGGTTAGGCAATTGATTTCTTATGTACCTTTCCTATAATTTAACTATGTTAGTGGGTGTCATTTCCAATCTTGGAGACAATAAATAAATCTACTACTATAAATTAAAATACTAGGCTACCCCATCTATCTCCCGACTACGCATTGTCAAACCACATTAAACAATATGGTTATAAACTTTGTCCTTATTATTGCCCCTAGTAGTGCCCATCCTCCATCTAATTATGTGCTAACAAATGGTTTAGTCACATCTTCTATCCCCCCTTACCAACCCTTGCCCCTTTGAATTGTGTCATTTATAGTAATAACCCCACCCTTGTCCACCATTTGTTGATCTCCCTATTATTCATGCCTTACTTTTTCATGGACCCACTACCACACCTAATAATTTTCATCAATATCATAATTCCCAATTTGCTCATCTTTCATCATCATAACAAGTGCCTTGCTTGGGGACTATTCATCCAAACCCCATTCTAACTACCATCACTTCCCCCTAGACTTGGGACTGGGTTTCCCATTTGGATGTGCCCAAAACATTTCACCTAGGTTTTCCTTGACCACAAATCGTATTTTTGCATTCCTTCAACATTACATAAGTTCAAACAACCTTGCACTTTTCATTGGACAAGTTGACTCAAGACCCCATGGACGTTATAGTGTGGTATCTTTTCTTGTTATTCTTTTAATGGTGTCTCATATTACTTCCCCCATGGGGAGCAAAACAACACAAGGAAACTCTAACACAACTACATTGCTTCTTAGTCGGGGATTGAGAAACCTTATAAAACGAACATTTATTTTGCACTCAAGCTATGGCATCAAGATCCCCCTCTCAACCATCCATTCAAGTTGACTATCCACCCCATAAATGCCTCCAACAAAGTTTCATTTTGGTTTGTGTACACAAATATTCAAATGTAATGTAAGACTTTGCTCACTTTTCTTTAACTTCTAATTCCCTTAAAATTGTTTCACCTTTCAAAGTCCTTCACCCTAAATCCAATGGTAATTTCCTCTTTTTAATGAAGATTATGAAAAATATGAAACCTCAAACTTTCCTTTGGTTCATTTAAATTGGCTTTTAGTTACATGTCCCACCTTTTAGTTGGTGGTCCTTTAGTATGGTGTTTGAATATTTGCATGTTGTTTTCATCCAAATGATTTTGCAAGTGGTGTGTTCAAAATAGTGGTTCATAGCATTTGACGCACCCTTGATTTCCATTCTAATTGGACGCTCCTACAAACTAATGTGTCCAATGCATTTAACTAAGTGTTTCACACTATGATGTTTTAGAAATTATGTGTTGTCGACAATGGCATTGTTCAATTCCTACCTTTGATTCATAGTTTTTATGTTTGTGAAACTTGTTTTTTCTATAACCATCATAACCCTAAGGGTGAGCTCACTATGATCTCCTTAACCATGGGACCCATCGAGGTGACCCCCTTGGTAAACCTTTGTTTGTTTTAACCCATTTTTGAACTTTTTGTTCTATTACAACTTGATTTTTTAGGTGCTTGTTCCTCACCATCATCGATAACACTCACATTATAGGCTTTCCTTATTTGATATTTGCATCATTTGAATTCTTATTCTTAAAACGTTCTAAGATCAATCTTTTAATCCATGTTTGATTTACTTAGTGATTTCACCACACTATCTTTGTTTAACATTCCTTTCAAAGGTTTCAAAGTTTTGGGTATTCTAATGGGATCCACTTCATTCACTTCTTCCTTCATTGAAAATTCCATATCATAAATCTCAAACAAGAAGATGGGTGATGTTCAAGTAGCTTTTGTGATTTTCATTAGTTGATTTCTACAATGTTCATCATACTCTCTTTAGTGCATCCCTCTTAATTCAAAGTTTTCAAACTTTCCTATGTCATTCAACCTATCTTTATCTTAAGTGCTCGAGTGTGTTGTAGTTGCAAGATTGTTTCATGGTCCCAAAAGACATTTAACTCATCACTAAGCCTTTTTTCCCATCTCCTTAGGAGGAATTGGTCTCATTTCCATTATTATTGCTACCCCATTGATTGCATTCTTGGGGATGATTGAGCAAATTAATTATTTCATCTTTCACCTTTCAATTTCTATTTGATTTTATGTTGAAGACTTTGTTTCACATTGATTCTAACACCCTTCCTTTCCAACAACAATTGAAGGTAGCCCACAACCTCTTGTCTCTAATGGCCAACAAATGTTTTCCTTCTTTTGGGCAACTCATCAATAAATAAATCAAATGACTTCAACATTCCATTTTAGAATGTTTGCACTAGCACATCCTTTCTAACATTCTTTCTAATGGGATGTCTAACATCCATCGAACTTGCATCCTTTCATGTTTAAGTTTAGGTTGAAATGTTTGGTTCACTATTTGATTGGTCCTATTCATGTTTTGCCATTCATCAACAATCTTCTCCATCACCATATAAATCTCGCTTGAATTTCCCCATCCTTCATTGTGTCTACAATCATCCATTGATTTTTTGGGCATCCATCTATCGCAATGTTCACATGGTAATGAACGCATTGAAACACCTGACACCATATGTGATGTCTTTGCATCCATTGCAAAGGAAGCTAGTTTTCATGTGGTTTAAAAACAATTACATGTTTTGCCTCTTGTGCTTCAAACATCTAGATCTATCGCATTAACATTGTCCTTTCAAAGGATGAGGTTCAAAGCTTTTTAAACAATGTCATTGTTGATCCCACATATGCAAATCTTTAGCCTACACATCTTTTGCATTAAGTTTTGCAACATGAGAGGTAACCCAAACATAGGAATGAAATTATCAAGATCACCACCTAGGAGATCATTTTTTTCCCCTAACAATATAAGTCTTCAACTTTACATAAGCAAGTCATGATTTTTCCCAACTTTGTTCTAATAATGTCTAGGGGAATGAAAGGTCCTAAAGGTCCCTTGTTCGTGGTCCTAACCATTTACTTTAAACAAAAAGGTTTCAATTGTGCTCTAAATGTTGAAGCTCTCCACAATCCTATGTTGGGTTGTAGTTGTGGGATTGGCTACTTCTTGATTTTCATCACTTGCAAACCCTTCGCCCATTTCTACTTTATTTGTGGTTGGTAGGTGAAGGATGTCTTCTAGTTTTGTTCTTGAACATGGAAACTCAACATTTTCTTAACCAAATTTTGCCTTCTATGAGATAGAGAACCATGATACTTTTTGGTCTCCTTCTCTCCTTCTCTAACCTGAGAGCCTAGAAAGCCCTAACTTGCTTCATTTATGCTTGCTTCCCTAAACCCTAAACCCCTTCATTTTATTTTTCCCTTTTTTTTTTCTCCTTTGAATAAAGTCTTCTCATCAAAATGAGTAAAAGGGACATGGGACAACAACTCAAGCAATGGACATTTTTACCCAACTCAATTTGCATGTATTGAATTTTTGGCACACATTCTGAAATTTATCTGCCCATTATGAAAAACTTGAGCACAATTTCACCCATTTCAGTCTGCCCGTTTTGAAATTGCTCAGACACATTCTTCCCATTGTAAGTTGGTCCACCCATTCTCAAATTTCTCAGGCACATTCTCCCCCCTTCATTCAGAACATTTATGGGGTACCCTTCTGCCCAGGTAAGCTGCCCACTTGGAATATTGATCTGGGCACATTTCATTCTTGGTCGACCAAGTTGCCCGTTCAGAAAATACATAGGGGCTCACACCCCGAGAAAATTTCACAGCGGGCAGAATGGCCACCAATCAATCCGTCCATCCATCCATCCAATTTTTCATCCATCCCCGGCATGTTGGATTAGTACGCAATTTGGACAGCCGAGAGCGCGCGCTCGCAGGAGACGCACGGTTGGATTAATACGCAATTGTACAACCGAGAGCGCGCGCTCGCAGGAGACGCACGGTTGAAACCAGAGAACCAGTGCGCTTCAAGGTTAGACGCAGGGTTTGTGCACAAGCAAAGAGGCAGCGAGCAGGCAGGCAGGCACGCAGGCAGACATAGTTTGCAACCTTGAGAGATAGAGAGAGAGAGAGAGAGAGAAGCTCGCTCGCTCGCTGGTCCAAACATAGAGCAGCTGCTGCAGCAGCAGCTAATACAAAAACCAATTGCACCCAATTTCTTTAAACCTCCAAAAAGCTTCTTGCAAAGCTCAGCTCTCGACTCAGCCAGCTTCCGGTAAAACCAGCTTGCCTGCTTGCTTGCTACCCTCTCTCGTTTGTTTGGCAAAATCCTGAACCTCTGGGCTTCCACTTGGGCTGCTGCTGCTGTTGCCCATGTTTGTCTGTCGGTTACCCTAATTCTCTTGTTGATGATGATGGTGCTGAGAGGTAGGTTGGGTTTGTTGTTGTTTAACTTTCCTTTTTCCGCTCTTGCTTTGCTCCTCTCGCTTGGATGGTGCCTAACCCTAATAATAGGTGCTCTTGCTCTGGGGAGTTTGTAGCAGCAGCAGTAGCAGCAGCAGCGGTATTTTGAAACAAGGGAAGAGGAGCTGGAGATGGGAAGTTGGAGATGGTGGCAAGGGAAAGGAGATTCAATTTAGAGCTCGAGCAAAAATCCAACATGTACTTTCCGTTTCGCCATGACGTCAATGCCAAAGAGGTGCACAAACCCTCCTCCTCCGTTTTTCTTCTGAAATTTGTTCTTTCTTCGCTGTGCGTGCGTTTTTTTTTCCCTCGTGTTTGAGCTCACTCTGTATCTGTTTTTTTGTATTTTTGATTGGGCATCCTGCAATGCCATCAGTGTCTGGAAGCAAGCATTTAGTTAGGGCTTTCTAGGCTCTCAGGTTTTTTTTAGGGGTTTTTGGCCTGATTGTAAATTGAGGTATATGTGTATACTTAGTGTTGGTAAGGTTTTTTTCTGTTTGTGTTTGCAGTCCATGCTTAACAGCTCAGCTTCAATGGTTCTTGACTCCGGCAGCTCAGTGCGGCCATTTGCCTCATCCTCATTCTCAGCTCAATCTGGAACACAACCATTTGTCCACCATGGAGGTGAGATTTGTTTTCTTGCAGAATGAGGTTTGAGAAAAAATCTTTCGCAGTTTTTGAAGTGGCTACAACTGTGTCTGCTCTGTTGTGTTTTTTTGGGGGTTATTTTCTGGGACCTGCTAGTCTCATTGGGGAATAATATCTGCAAAAGTTTCTCCTACACATGAAATGTTGATTGTGTGGGTCCCTCAATCTTTTTGAGTGCTGCTGTCTGTGCAGCTGGGACTCTGCAAGGGTTGCACAACCTTCAAGCAAATTACAGTATGCAGAGTGTGCAGAATGCATTGTCATCACGGAATCAGGGGATGGCAGGTGGTCCTTCAACTGGAACACATCAACCTGCTGGAGGTCGTTATTCATCCAACAGCTTGCCTGTTGGTCTGCCTCAGGTTCATCATGCTCACTCTTCTCTGGAAAGAAAAACTTTTGCTCTCCATGTTCTTAAGTCATATTTCCACAAGAGACCTTGATGTACTATGCTCATCTAAGCATTGTTCTTTTGCGCACATATATTTCCATGGCCATCATTAGACCTGAATATGCCCAAGTTCACTATGCCATTTGATGTCCATGATCTTTCTCCTTAGCCCTTGAAGAGTTTTGCCTCATTTGGATCTGTTGTTTCAAGTATGTTCTGATTCCAGAGGACTTGACTTGGCATCATGATCTGGTATTGCTATGGTATACTCATGTTATCCAGGGCTTCTGGTTGTTGGGGTCATAGCAATTATCACACGTCGGCCTTCATGGACATACACCTATGACAAGCCGCTCCGGAATTAGTGTAGTGGGCAACCATGCCTTCAGTAGCAGCAGCAATGGAGGAGGTGGGTCAGGTCCTGGTGGATCCCTGGGGGCTCCTACTGTTGGGAATCGTGGATCCTTCTCAGGGTTGGGAGCAAGTGGCCCCCGTATTGCAAGCTCTGTTGGTGGCATTGGTGGTGGAGGAGGAAGCCTTGTTGGGGGCGGTGGTCTTACAAGAGCATTGAATGCTGGGGTGGGTCTAGATGTGCAGAATCTGAATGGGTCACGTGTGAATATGGGGCCCTTAACTAGTGGTAGTGGAATGGGTGGGCAAGGACCTGGGCGGTCTGCGACCTCAATACTGCAACAAGGTGTGAATATGGCATCATCAACGTACAACCCTTCCAATGATTTGCTTGCCATGATCAGCCGAGGTATTGATCTCTCAGATTCAGAATTTTGCAGTACTAGTACAAGTATTACATTTACATGGGTTTCTGTCTCAACCCTTCTCTGTGATGATGAAGCTTGGAATTTGGTCAGTGCAGGTTCTCCGAAAGGCATCTCATTGCTAGGAAGCAATTTCTCCACCTCACCAGGCTCAGGCATCCAAGGCCAAGTACCTTCAGGAAATGGGCAACTTGGCAGCATCGGTCTAACTAGTGATGGTGGTGCAAATGATGGGTTAGCCTTTGACATCAGTGAATTTCCTCAGCTTGGTACCCGCCAGTCATCATCTGGAGGGCTTCAGGGACCAGTAGGTGTGTTTTTTGGTTTGCCCTTCCATAAACAGTTATTTTGTGGTGAGTGCAGGGAGATAAGAATAATAGGGAAGGGCATTCAGGTCTTTGTGTACAAGATATTTCTGTAGAACTTCAAGGTCTAGATTGAATCTTAAGGATTATGCTCTGGGTGCCCTGTGTACACATGAGGACCTCAAATAAGTCAGTCACAAAGATGACCTAAACAGTGGATTCCATTCCACAGATGGGCTGGAGGAATACAATCAGGATATGCATATACAGGTATTGGAACACTCCAATTGTGGCCTGACAGGGTTGTGCTGCTGGTGCTGTTCCAGGTTCTTTGAGAAAGCAAGGAGTTCCTGTGAATGCCATTGTCCAGCAAAATCAGGAATTTACCATACAAAATGAAGATTTTCCTGCCTTACCTGGTTTCAGAGGTGACACCATCTATTTCTGTTTGTGTGGTTTCTCATGTATTCTCTCAGCTAGAACTACACAAACAAACAACTGAAGATTGGTCTTGTCCTATTCATAGCTGCAAGGCCCATTGGACACAGGGTTTCTTCTTTGAAATCCAACAAGGGAGTCTGGACAGATGGGGTGTTGTGATGGTAGGCAGCAGGACATGATTTCTCTTTCCAGCAAAAAATTCTTGGTCATCTGTGTCACTGTTATCTCAGGTGGGCATTTGCTTGTAATGGCTGCAGGAGGCAATAGTGAGATGACAACGGAGTCACAACACCACAAGGAGCAGCAGCATGAAACTGTGCTATCAGCCACAGTGCAGTCTCAACATTTCTCGGTATAGACTTGCTCACTCCTTCCAAATGTTGTTTGAGCCTTTATCATTCCTGGTTATAAGGCTGAAGCAAAAGGGTGACCCTTGACTTCCTTGTTGTTGTGTGGCTTCGGAGTTCTATAAAAATCCCATGAAGCCTAATTTCTAAGTGGCTAAGTTCCTTCATGAAGCTATCCAATCCTTTGTTTTGTCAGTCCATCTTTAGGCAGTCAATTGCTATTGCAATCAGTACTAATTGTGCATTTACATATATGCATTGAAATCTTTTGAAACGTCTTTTTTGAAGTCTGATGTTTTTCTAGTCATTCTTTCTAAGTTACCCTCAGTAAGAAGGTTTGTAGACAAGCTGTTGGTTCCTGATTGACTTCTTGAACTTCATCTATGTGGACAAAGACATGACTTGTGGTGCCATATATCAGAAGACCATTTTGTGAGCTCAATTGTACTACTACTGCCGTCTCTTGCAATTTCTTTGATCATCCAACAATAGCCCAAGGTTTAAAAGGATTGAAAATTGACATTTGATGGTGTTTTCAGCAAGAATATGCTGGAATCAGCATGCTTTTGTTTGCCTCATGTGGATTCCAATATATTTCAGATTTGGCCAAATTTGGAGGAACCAATTGTCAGTTTTATAAGGTTCTCTCAATGTTTTATAGCTTGAAAGAACCTCTTGGTAGCTCAAATTGTGAGCTTGACCAGCCTTTCAAAGACTTAAAATGCTCTTAATAGTTTCTACTAAAACAATCCAGAGGTTTGCTGAAGAAAGATTAAAAATTTTATTATTGGTGTTTATGTTTTGGAATCTTTGAGTGATTGTCACTCTCATGTGGTTTCTCTCCTCTCTTCCTTTGTTTGGTAATTTTGGGTGTTTCTGCTTTTTTTGAGTTTATCTTTCGTCTTGGTTTCTTTTCTTATTTGCTTCTTTTTTTGTGTTTTGGTGAGCAAGCCAGCATCATGGCTGAGTCTTTCCAGTACTGCTGGTCCCCCAACAGAAACTCAGTTATGTCCAAAGGTTTCTGTACCCAGCTACCTACAACTAGTACAAATGCTGGACAAAATCTCTTTCTTTGATTGCTATCAATATTGCTCTTCAAACCTTACATGTGTGTAGAGCAAGATGCTTGTGACACTGTCATATCACATTGCATTTTACAAGTAAGGTAGCCTGGGGCCAATCAGAACTGCATAGTCTGGCACCTGACTGTAGGGCCAGCACGCACCTACAACCTGTCCATCATGTAAGTGTAGTCCAGAAAATGTGCCAGTGGTCTTTACAAAACTCTTGTTGTCAGAGTAGCTGAGCACTTCTGTGGAGTAGAGGTGTTTTGTCTTACAAGTAATTATGGTATTTGCTCCTCAGGGTCAATGTGGGTCTATTAATAAGTGGAAATCCTGTCTGTGAAACTAGAGGCCTTTCAACCATCTTGTGATAGTTTCAGCTTCTTCAAGCCGTGATGCCTTCATTGGTCTTATGGCTTGGTACTCTATTCAGTACCAGAATGATAAGAGAAACAGCTACCTGTTTATTTTACAAGCAGATTTTGTGTAAAGATGAAATGACCAAGTAACTCCAAGGCTGAGTTTGGGCACATGCATGATCCCATAGGATTGTGTGAAACATTTGATGATTGGAAGCCCCAATACTGCAGATGGGGAGATCTGCGGGAATGACACCAGGAGGGTCCTATGTCCCACACCGTCAATTGCAGCAACAGTTGGCAGGCATTGTTTCAGGGTCAATGGGATCCATGAATGCCTCTGACCTGCAGCACTTACATGCCAGTATTGCTGAATCCTTCCCTTCATCACATGACCTCTCGGCTTCTTACCACTCTCAGGTAGGACCTACATATCATGTTGATATAAACATTGACCATACAGGTGATGATTGTTGAGAGGCTTAGTGTTGTGTTCATTGCCCTCTGAACAAGATTTGGTCTCAAAATCCTGGGACCAATCACTATTGACAATTGCATTTTGACATGAACAGCAGGAGTTTTGACAAATGGAGATGTGGCAAGTACAGTTCTTTGTTTCTATTGTACATCCCTTTTTTTTCTGTGTTTTTTCTGGGTTTCTCCCACTGTTTTTCTCTATGTTTTCCCTGCTATGGTGTTAGTTGCTAGTCCATATTGTGGCTAAGTCTTCCAGTTGCTTCCAGACTTTTGACAGAATCTCAGTACAATGGCCTATACCCACTGTAGGAAGCTGATGAAGTTAGTGGGTAAATTGTGATAGATAAGCAGCTATCATAAGTGTCACTGTTGATGGTCTGGGAACAATTTAGAATCTCTTTTGTTCATACTGCTAGTTTTGTTGTTCTTCGTTTTAGTTCTACCCTTTGGTGTTTTCTTCTTCCCACTTCGCCATTCCTTATTTGGAAGTCTTTCTTTGACTTCAAGGAAAAGTTTTAACCCTTGTTCTGGCTTTCTTAATCATGAGTATGGAAATCTCTCAGTTCTCATGAGAGTTATTTGTTACTCTATACAGTTACAGGTTCCTCCCTATTGGGCATTTCAATTGCATTTGATTCAAGCTTCTGATGGTCAGGAAGCTGATGTTGAGGCCTCGTAACATATTTTATGAGATATCTGCTTCTTGTGTACTGAATATGGAATGGCTGGTGTCCAGGCTGTAGGTCAACCAGGGGGAGGGGAAACACAAGTGCATCGATCAGGTGGTGGATCACCAGGGTTGGGCTCATATGACCAACTGGTGCACCATTACCAGCAAACACAGTTAAGGCATGGAGGGGCAAACCATCCACAACAGCAACTTGCACAACAACAGTCAGCCAGAGATTTGGCGAAAGTGGAACAGCAGGGAGCCTCAGAACAGTTTGGTTTGCTAGGTTTGTTAAGTGTGATAAGGATGAGTGACCCTGATTTGACTACTCTAGCCTTGGGGACCGACCTGACCACATTAGGGCTTAACCTCAACTCAAGAGAAAATTTGTACAAAACATTTGCATCTCCTTGGGCTGAGGGCCCAACTCGGGGTGACCCAGAATTCACGGTGCCTCAGTGCTATGTTCAGCAAGCACCCCGATTGCAGGTACCTCACTTCTTTCCTTCTCTCGAGGGATGATCTTGAAGGACATTGATGCATTGTTCTCATTGGCAGAGATGATGATGATTGAGAGTCATGCCTCTTTCAAGATCTTGCATATATCAACCTGTTTCGCTTATGCTGTTGAGTGACTAATCCTAAACTCTAAACCCTAAACATATAGGCCTTCAACTGATGCTGTTGCTGCTTATTGTGTATACAGCCAGGCTATTTCAGCAAGTTCCAGCAAGATACTCTATTTTACATCTTCTATAGGTGAGTCGAGAGCATCATTGGCTGCTCCTTGTGATTTTTTTCGCTGATGTTTTCTCTTTATGTTTGGAAATTGGGTCTCACTGTTCATGATTTCCATCTGCTTCTGAATTGGAACTTGTGGCCAGTTCATGGTCAGACAAAGGTGACATCCATGATATAGTTTTGTGCAGAAGTTGACTCAGAAAGTCATGACTTTGGGCATTGAAGTCCTCAGTTATTGGTGATTTAAGAATTTGTGACTCCCTTGTTTTGTGCAGCATGCCTAATGACGAAGCTCAATTGTACGCAGCTGATGAGTTGTAAGTAGTCATGGGACTTTCCTCCTGCTCTCCAAATAATGCCAAAGAAAACAAAAAGAGAACACCAAGCAAAATGAAGTAGTCTCTCCAACATCCCATTTTCTGACAATTTTGGATTTTTCTGATGTGCCTGAAACATGGGCAGTGTTGGGAAAAGAGATGTGATTGAAGCTTCAGATCCATCTGCATCATTGGTTAATATAGTGGCCACACTTTATTGTTGGTGAAGCAAGTGATGGCATAAAAACTAGTCCTATGAAGGATGGTTTTAAAGCAGCTTTTTAATAGTTTTAGGTTGGGTCTCTGGACACAGGTGTAACAGAGGCTGGTTTTTTCACCGAGAACACAAATTATGGCTGTTTCGTGTTCACAATGTGGAGCCATTTGTCAAGGCAGATTCTTTCGAGCGAGGATCATACTACTTTTTTGATCATAACACATGGGAAACTGGTCGTAAGGTACACAGCCTTTTGCTTCACCCACATGCTAGGCATGGTTATGTCTGATGTGGATCTCTGTTGTGCAGTATATCTGCTGTGACCTGTCTTTGTGTTGGCTATGATGTACAATCTTGGGAGACAATTATAGCTTTAGTTGAAGAAAGTAAGTGAGCAGGAGCATGAATGAAACCTACATGCTCATTTGTCTTATGTGTGGTGGATGATTGCAGGACAACTTTGTGCTCCAATTTGAAATGATTGAGAAAAGACCACAATTGCCTTCTCAGCAGCATTAATGCAACTGCTTCTTCTGCTCTTCAGAGTGCCAAGGTCACAAAGGGTAACAACCCAAAGTGTGACAGCAATACAAATTTGTTTCGAGTATTTTACAACAGATGTGGACGTCAGCTGGTTGACCTTCTGTTTGATGTTTCCTGCATGAGCTTTTGAAATGAGGGAGAAATTAGGCCGGTGACAAGAACAACAGCTTTCTGCTATATTCACTGCAATCCTTCCTCCATACCATCTTCCTTCTTCTCTGCCTGCTTTTTTTTTTCCAGGACCTTTTTAATCATGGTTGTTCTTGAGTTGCAAATGTAGTGGTAATGTTGGCAGGGTTTTGTGCGATTGATTTTCTGGGTGCATTTGGATGCCATGGAGCAAGCTGGAGATGGAACCCACTCAGCTCCTCAGAACCCATGTTTCTCTGGTGTTGAATTTTTGTCATAGGGGGAGGCACTTTGTATATTGTACCTTGGATTATTAGAACATGCTTTGGCTTCAAGAGTCCTTTTGGAGAGGCATCCACTCAGGTGATCTCTACTACCTGTCAGAAGATGCACAGGTGTTGAGTGATGAGTGGTCCAGTAGTCACTTTAAAGCGGAGAAAAATGTGGTGTAGTATATGCACCCAAGTTGTGATTCCCGCAACAAAGGACTATTCTTACTTCTGGAAGGATTTTAAGGAAAAGTATTGTGAAGGGTGCCTGCCTCGGGTTTACATCTTATAGCACAAGCTCATGCTCAGGTGTTCATGTACGTCTATTTCAATCCCACCCTCTTGGTGCATTGTTGATATTGATTCTATGGCATTGTCATGCAATATCGGGTTGATTGTTGGCTTGGAAACTTCCTTGATGAATACCTATTATCTGCTGTAACAAGATTCAGATGATTATTAGCCTGCCAAGCAGAAGAACCTGACCCTATTCAAGAAAAAACATTAAGACTAAAAACTTGGGCTCTGTGTTGCTATGCACTACCAGTGATGATCAACTGATGAAAATATAGAATTGATTTTGTGGAAACTTGGTTCCATTCAAATGAAGATATTGAATGACATTGCATGCACCTTGAATTAAATTTAATTTTAGTTGATTTGAATTCAAACTCAATTGAAGAGAAATGAAGATGCAAATTGATGTAGAAATTACTGAAAGTTTTTTTTGTGATTATGGTGATGAAAAAAAAAAGGCCTTCTGAAAACACATGAATATGAAATTTTCATCTCTCTTTACTTGGGAATCTGTTAAATAGATTTCAATTTGAAACTGTCCAAAGAATGATTTATGCAACTAAACCAGTTAAATGGAATATAACAATATTTTTTGTAATCTATGTGTTTTTTTAATGTATAATTTTATTTAAGAATGAATTACTATCTCGCATTTCAAGAACATTTGGAGAATTTGTCATTTCATTGTTTTGGTGCAAATAAGGAGAATTTATTAGGTGTCACACATTGTGTCTTATCATTATCATCATGTGACAAAAAAATATTTATTTTAACATGATGAGTCATGATATATGAACATTTGTTGTCTAATTAAGCTTCATGTGAATATGTTGACATTGTTCAAAAGATTGTTAACATAGCAAATGTCAATGCAAAAGGTGAGAATCTAATGATGCTTTTATATTTAGCATGTGAAAACAACCATGATGAAGTTATTTCAATACTATGCATGGTATTCCTTTTTTTTTTTTTGGTTTCATAGATCATAAATTGTATGAATATTTGTGATTTCTTGTATAAATTGTCAAAATTATATGCACAAATGTAAAGAGGAAGAAAAAGGAGAGTATGTTATGAATTTGGTAATGGTTCAATAAAAATTATGTGTTTCAAACACAAAACAATAGAATTAAAATAGTGTAGAATTGTGTTTTTTTCACATAAATTGTGGTTTTTGATGGAACATTTTTTGTCACAAGCTTCCTATGTTTGGGCATACACACATTTTCTTCTCCTTCATTATGGTTTGCATTCACTTAAGGTGTTACATAACAAATGGTGTTCACCTCATTATGTATGCATTAGGTGAAAAGAGACAATTGAAATATTTAGTGAACCAAAAAAAGATGTAATATTCTCCTCAATGTTCTTTCTATGTTTTTTTTTTTGAACTAAGGAAAATTTCTAATATGTGTTTTGGTAATTTGATTAAGATTTATGCATCACATCAAAATATAATAGCACAAGCCATATGATAACAAACCATTTATACCTCTACAAGCATGTTTTATATGACATGGGTATTTAACTTTCCAAAAAAAAAATCAGAACCTAAACATTTAAGACCTACATATTTGTCAAATTATTTAAACAAGATAAATTTTTTATTAAAAAAAACTTGAAAATGCAATTTAATATACAAGAAATTTGATTAAATAATGATAGAAGAAATATATTATAAATAATATTATCTTTGAAATCCACATTTGACATTTTGTTGTCTCATAAAATCAATCTTCAACAAAATTAAATAAGGATTTATGAATGTTTACAAAACATTATACATGCCAAATGCCATTGTTACAAGATTGCATACATAATTTTATATATTAAAGTTACATGTCTGTCTGTCTGTCCGTCCGTCTGTCCGGGCAGTTTCCGGGCACTGCCCGGACTTTT
>Ga0116229_10006198_pt1 | contig 19316 bp, 11 predicted proteins | sample S1TSphgellanicum_3_FD_87313 | JGI IMG/M metagenome (GOLD analysis project Ga0116229, IMG submission 87313) | Host-associated microbial communities from peat moss isolated from Minnesota, USA - S1T2_Fc - Sphagnum magellanicum MG | ecosystem: Host-associated > Plants > Peat moss > Unclassified... | reverse complement strand
TTTTTTCCCATGAGACAATGGAATCCCTTGACTATGTGCCAACTAGTCCAAAAATAATTATTTCAATATCAAATGGTATCAATTTGACATTTAACATTTATTGCAACCTTGTCATTACCAATGGATATATTGGATTTTTAAAATAATGGATTGAAATTAATGTTGATGATTGTTTAAACAATGTGGTTGTAAGGTTGTAAATTAATGAAGTAATCATTGTTTATATGTTTATGATTTTGGTTGTAAGATTTTCCATATGAAATACAACTTACAAATTTGGAGAATTGGCTTTTGAAGACTTGGATAAAAAGTTTGAGCTTCATTTGGCACTCACCCATGAATATCTCTTGACAATGCAAGGTCAAAATGGGTTCCAAACTTACTTGAAAATGTGTTTGGATGGAGGCAACATCCACAAGGTGGCAATAGCAAGTTATGATTTAAGTTCAAGAATCACTTTTGTGTTCATTGTAGTGCAATCATTATTATAGAATGCAAATTTTTTTATGTGGTTCATTATAAGGTCATTTGTGTTAACATGAATATTATATACACCTCTTGTTAAGGCCTTTTGGAATATGTTCATTTGTTGTATTGTATGCAAATCATTGCTAACTAGGTTCAAACAACTATACTATATAACTATACATTCCTGAAACACAAGCACAACCCCATTCCTTGAGGTAAAATACTCATTATTATCACACATTCACATCTTCCACCATTGAATTTGAAACCTTAACCTTTAAAAAAAAAACAAATGTCTTCAAAAACCTTAAAAAAATACAAAGGATGAGGGTGTTTTTTTCAATTCAAGTAAAGAACTTTTGGTTAATTTTTTTTTTATTGTGTGGTATTGTGTCAAATTTTATAAGGATAGCTACAAGGTGCCCAAAGTGACTATCCACAAAATTTCTTTTAAAGGTAGTGCAAAGCTACTTGAACAACTATTTGGTATTGTGGATTGTAAACACTCAACCATGAAACTAGGCTTGTGCAAATGATATTGTTATGTGATTTGCCTCATGGGTTGCAAATTTCATGGTAACATGTCACTTTGAGACATTGCACCTCCTACCATATAAAAAGGAATTTATAACTGTGAAAAATAAAATGTTACAATTAAAAATAGAAAATTTACACATTTGACCTTTAAAATTTACCATGAAAACTACTTCCATGACATTCTAATATTTTACATCAACAAATTTGACATTATAAATTGAATAATCATGAATTAAGCTTATGCAAATGGTACCATTCCCTTGTTTGACTTGTGAGTCGCAAATTCCATGGTAACATGTCACCTTGAAAATTTTCATATGTAATCATGAAATCCAAAACCTATAACTATGAAAAAAGAACTTGTAACTATTAAAAATTAAAAAGTTGTTTGTATGACTTCAAAAGCCCATACTATGAAAATTGTAACCGTAAATTTGAAAATTTACATCAATAAATTGAACACCATGAATTAAATAACCATGAAATTATGCTTATGCAAATTGTATTATACCCTCCTTTCACTTATGGGTTGTAAATTTTGTGATATCATATCACTATGCAAAATAACACCTTTAACCAAGAAAAATGACATTAGCAACCATTGAAAATTGAAATCTTCCACATGTGACCTCAAAATAACATACCATAAAAATTTGAACCATGAAAACTATTACCATGAAACATTGAAAATTTACATTAGTGGATTCTACATTATGAAATGAGCAGCCATGAGATTATATTTATGCAAATGGTGTTATTCCCTCTTTTGATTTGTGAGTTAAACATTTTATGATAACATGTCACCATGAAACAATACACTTGTTACCATGAAAAATGGAACTTGTAATCGTGAAAAATAACACATGTGATTAAAAAAGTGATAATGTGACCATAAAAAATTCAAAACTTGCACATGTAATCTTGAAAAAGGTAATCATGAAAACTATTACCATGAAATTCCAAAAATTTACACAAATAAATTTGACACCATGAAACAAGCAAAATATATTCCATATGTACCCATGCAATAGTCCGGCTAGTGAAGGTTCTAAAAATATACTTTATTTAAAAAAAAAGCTATGGTTCTTTACAAATGTAAGGTGTCCTCCAAATACATTAGAAAATTTCTCTGAGTGCTTTACATTGAGGGTAAAGCTCAAGGCAATGAGTTTTTACTGCAATAAGGGCTCATGTGAAGCTGACCTAATTATGGTAAAAACATGATGTTGAGGGCTTTATCAAAATAAAGGCTCATGTGTGAAGTGGACCCAATTATGGTAAATCACATGAATTTTTAAATGGAAGTAGGGCATTTCAAAGAACAGAATGCGTACTCAGGTGGGCATTCCATTTTTTGAAACACCCTCCAAACAGTTGAGGAAGGGGAATTACTGTGGGTAAGGTACTGTGCACATACACTAAAGAAATGGGACTGGGTTGTTATGGTACTTTTCTGCTTGTCCCTCACTTCCCTGCTCACCTCTTGGACTACTTCCTCCCACTCCTATATAGTAAGGTGTGCATGCAAAAATCCTCTTTCTCGTACACCTCTTGAAATATGTATTGCTTGGGTTCACGACAAAGTGTGCCTTGTGCTTCTTCACAATAGGTAAAGCCTACCAGCAGGTGGTCCACATTATTCCCAAAACACAGGGCATCCACATTCAGCTATCACCTTGTCTAAGCCCTTTATTTCGAGAATGTGCCCACTCGAGGGCTTGCTTTACTCTGCACTTCAATGTCATACTTGAGTGTGCAAACCTCCTGTTTAACCTTTGCATTCCAATTGTCTGCATATATTGCATAATGTGTGTACTACTGTAGTACCTTGGCCATTTCAACACATGTCCATTGAATGATTAATTAATTAATTTTGAAAATTTTATTTCAACAAATGAAATAATCCTAAATATTCACTATTATCCTTCACAATGTTGTTTGATTTGGAAGAAGTAATTAAAAAAATTTCAACATTTCTGAAAATAATATAATTAGTGTCGAACTGGCCAAGGTACTAGGGCACCTAGACTAATTGCATGTTTCTGCGCATACATTGCATGTGATCATGCATTCAAGGAACAAAAAGCTTGTAATGGGTGTGCTTCTATTAGAGTTTTCTGGAAAGTCAGGAAGACACAGCACCAAAACCCTGAGTTTGGTCTGAAAGGGGGTGAGATTCAAAAAGAACCTGCAAAAAAGTACATTAGCCTTCAAGGAAGGGGGGGAGGGGGTGAGACTCAGAAATGCACCATTTTTGTGTGATAAACTGAGTTTCATCCTCTTTTGACCCTCTCGTTCCTTTTTCCTTGAGCGTCTCCACTGCTGCTGCGTATATTTTCACTGCTCCTACCTCTACAATAGTTACCTCGAACATTGTGCATTAAATGCCGAGTTTCAGCATTTCATACCCAGATTTAATAAAACTTCCTTACTTTGCAGACCTCGCTCAAAGAGGGGATAGGGGGTGAAAGGAGGCCCAAAGGCAGGGTGAAAATGGGGTGACTTTAAGGAAAACTCTATTATGAGTAATCAAGCATTACAAATTTTCCATAGATTACAATAATTCATTGAGAAAAGATCCATTGATTCATCAAGCAGTTCAAATAATGTGGCTAAATGCATCTCTCCAAGTCAGTTCCATCTAGTTTTGGGAACTTTTATACAACACAGATTGCAGTTATGTATTTGTGAAGGGACAGTTGGCCAACTCTTATTATGGCTAATTCACTTACTATTCTCAGGTCTTAGAAAGAACGTTTTGAGAAGTTTTCACAATCGGACCAACAGTATTGTGAGTTGATCTCTAAAATGTTTAAATGAGTTTTGGCAAGTTCCTTGGTTTGGAGCCTTAAACAAGATGTTTAATTTATTGTGATTTGGATCTGAATTGACACTCTTTTGCTGAAATTCACACAATAATCAACCTGTGGAACTAACCTTTTGTTCAAACCAAAATCAAAACCAAAATTTCGATTATTCTTTTCCAACATAGGTCTAAAAGTTATTAAAGTAAGCAAGCTGACATTTAACCAGAGTTTAACCAGCAATGAACCATTGGTTCCAATTCAGGTTACGACAAATTGGACTAGAATTGGTTTCGATTTTCAAAGTTGAACTAGAACCTAAACCAAATTTTATTTCTTTGAAGAACTGGTTCAAAACTGGATTCCTGGATCTATTTATGTGTGAAACTAGAACTGAAATTGGGACACTTTAAATTTTTTTTATAAAATTGAAATTGGGAGGTTCTTCATAAAAGCAGAAAGTTGCCCAACACCAGTAAAAAACCTCTTAGAAATTTGTAGTCAAATGTAGGGCAAACACTAGTGTGCAATAGTGCTGCAAACCATGCTTGCACTCAATTTTCACCTCTTGCCATCTGGCTTTACGCTACACTTAATGACTGTCTGTCTGTCGACAAAGGAAGTGCCACATGCAATTGGTACAGGTCCAACAATAATTTACTCAAGTGGATGGACTCCACAGACCACTTCACAAATGTTATGTGTGTGACAGCATTTTGTGTTTGTCAATTTTGTCAAGTAGCCAAAAATGGTGATGATCCATAAGAAGATATAGCCAAATTTGGTAACAAGATACTTATGAAAGTAAAACTTTAAAAAAATAATAATAATAGAAAAAATCCTTCTATATGTTTGGTTACGTACTTGGAACTCATGTGCAGAAATGTAGCCGTTGTTCTTAAATTTTTTGATCAAATTTTGGCTATTGAAAAATCTCAAGAAGTGCTTGATTATTTAGCACTTTTAAATTTTTAATATAGCTTTTTGGCTATGTATAGCCAGGGGAAAAAAAAAAAGGAAATAAAGGCTGGTGTGTGAGTAATGTATTGACACACTTTGCATCTTGTTGGCATATACTCTCTCAGTAGGGTTCCAACTTGTAGAATCCAATCAAACAAACCACTGACATCTGGACAGCTTCATGTGATGGACAGCTTTTCGTCTTGGAAGGATGGTTCCGTGGACGAGTCACCATAATTGGAGCTGCCCGAATCTCTCTTAAATTAGCCCTTAATTTTTTTTCACTCAAATGTGAAAAATAAGAATATTTTCTGTCATATACCAGGCTAGTCTAGGGGGATCTTCAGCACTTTTGTCTGCTGAATAATTAATTAATTAATTAATTAATTATGAAGATTTCATTTCAAAAAAATAGAATATTCCTGAAGATTCTAAAAAAATTCTTCCTTTTTTCCTTCACAGAAATTTAATTTATTTTCTTTGAGAAAAAAAAAGAAATTTGAATATTTCAGCATTTCTAAGTATAATATAATTTATGCCAACAAAGCTGTCAAGGTACTACACTATTTCCTATTTTATTTTTTGGGGGAAAAATAGTCAAAATTTGAATTGTTTTTGGCAAAAATTGACCACATTTGGAGTTAGATTTTTGGTTTGGTAGCATTATTTAAAGCAATGTTTTTTTTACTGTTTATCATAGAGCTTGTTGCCATTTACTACTAAATCTTTCTTAGAATGCTCACTAATGACGCAACATTAGAAAATTGGAAAAAGGAAACATTGGATAGTTGCTCTTTTGTTTTTTTCTAATTTTTTTTTTCTGAGCTGAGAATTTTGGGGCAGAGGTCTTTGGTTCCCATTGAGCTGGTATCTTAAGGGAAAAGGAAATAAAAAGAATAAACAAAATTTAAAAAAACCTTGGTGTTTTTGGCCTTTTCTTCTTACTTCAAAGGGAGGGGTGAGGGAGACAGAAAACTAAAGTAGTTTTTTTGGGGTCAGGTCAGCCATCCGAAAGGATGGCATTCCGCGGAACCTGGAACGGTGTTGGCTCACGAAATTCTAAAGCGCAAGATTCTGACATGTCATTTCCGCACATCATGCGAGATTCTACACGTGGCTGTTCCGCTGGGGGCCGGGCTGGAGTCGCCGTTTCGCCAATTAAAGGCGTAACCGGGTTGGTAATTAAATAAAAAAAGAGAAGAATTTTTTTGCAAGGGCGATGGTCATGGCGAGCGACTCTCGTCAAGAACTCCCTCCTCTCGTCTCTCTCTCTCTCTTCCGCTTCCGCATAGCTCTTGCGAACTTCGCCTCGACTGACCGTGACATACAAGCGCTTGTATGTTTCTCTTGAATTCTGGATCGCTCTTGGTCGCGGGAGAATTTCAGCACGACTTCAATACAGCGTTGTGGATGAGGTACGAAATTTATTTGAATTTTCTCGGTCACCAGTTGATTCTTATTTTCCAGTAAGTTCTCTCGCGGTGGTGCTGAGATTCCAGAGATATCTTCGAGTTCAGCAGTTTTCGAGCATTGCTGTCGGTTTTTGGAATTCGATTATGCAGGCGTGGTATTTCCGGTCCTCACTTTTGGATTTGCGATTTTTGTTTGAGAGGAGTCAGGGTTTTCTTTTCACACGATTTGTTTTGTTTCTTTCTTGGTGAGGTTTTCTTCCACTTCCTTACGTTACACCGTCCTGATCTGTCCGGCTCACGGATGCTAGCACTCAGGTATTTTCTCCTTCTGAAACTGGCAAAAGGAAAATGTCGAGTCGAAATCTTTGTGATTGCATTCTCGAGAGAGTAGTCAAGTTCCATACTTATGTTTGGATTTGGTTCTTGGAATGCTGTTTTCTTCACCAAACATTTTGCTAGGTCTAAGGTGCGTTGTTGCTCTTGGTTGTTTGAGAAATGGCGGACCTGCAGGATAATTCTGTTAGGAAAATCTTAGAAAGCTAGTAGCTTCATCAAGTTCTTCAGCTCGATTTCTCTCTCTGAAAGATTTTCAAGATCTGTATTTTCGTGTTCCAATTTTTCTCAAGTAATCCTGGAGCTCTCCTTCCTTCTCTGGAGATTGATAACCATATCCGACATCTGTAGCTGGTGAAGCGAGTTTGATTCTTGAGAATTGTTGTCAGAACTAAGTTAGATTCTTGAGAATTGGTGTAGGAACCAAGTTAGATTCTTTCGAACTGGTGTAGAAACTTAGTTTGTTTCTTGAGGATTGGTGTAGAAGCTTAGTTGATTCTTGAGGATTGGTCTAGAAACTCTTAGGCAAGACATCTATCACCATAACAGGAATTCATTTGCTTGGTTTGTCAGTGATGGGGTCCTAAAGAAGCAGGTCTGTGGATATGCAGCTACTAAAGGTATAAGGTCAGGGGCTCTTCATGGTCAAGAAGCCTCTCAGGGAGACTTGGTTTGAACTTCAAAGTTTCAGGGCATGTTCTTCCTTTATTATGGATTCAGTTTCCTTCCACAAAAGTATTTGCACATGAAAATTTTGCAATTTTTTAATGTCTATATTGTCCTCTGGATTTGAACACCAGTTCCAGTAACCTGGATTTTAGGTTTTGTGCAAAATCCTGAGTGTTCCAGCATTTATAGTCTAATTCCATGTTGCTGAAACATGCAGTTCATAACTGTGTTTAAGCAGGTTCAGACTGGTTTGCATAACACAAATTGAGATGATGGAGTGTTTTCTGTGAGAAATGTGACATACTCAACAGGGATGTAGCATCCACAATGGGAATCTTTAGTTTACATTTTGTGATTTTGAGATTTAATAGGGTTTGAATTTTTTTCTGAGTCCATCGTACTTTGGATGGAGTGTGAGGAATCTTGAAGAGATGAACCAGTGTGGTGCTATCTAAAGTCTGAAGTAATCTGGTTCATTAATTCTGAAGTTAAGTGTTTGGAGATTGATGATCATGTTTTGGATGGGAGAAAGAAACTTGTCATTACCAATTGCTGTTATAATCTGCTAGTTTATTTAAGATACAGAGTTATGCCTGAGTTTCTCTTGCATTGGGACAATACAAAACTAGACCACAGCATAAATTGCACAGTTTTTACTCTTGACTGAAAGTGTTGCCTATCAGATTTCCTCCTTTTTCAATTAGGAGGTGCTTGCTGCAATTCAGTGAAATTTGTATCATTATTAGAGCTGCATGGATCCTTTGTTTCCATATACCCAGATGATGTTCATAAGATCAGAGTTTTTCATTGCTCTCAAGTAGATTGCATTGATGTTCTGGTACTTGTGAGATATAAGTGTTGGTACTGTTATAGTGGGTTATAGGGAGTTGTGAGTATGTATGTTTTTTCAGCTGTGCCTTGCTCTCCGCTCAGATTCTTGAGTGCAGTATACTAGCACCCTGAAGATTGTCTACAGTGAAGAATGAGACCCTAAACCCTCCTGTGGATACAAGTTTTTGAATATCAGTTTTTTTACAAGAAAGTAGAACTGTTTTGCAAGCTCTGATGGTCAGGAGTGTGTGAAATGTGATGGAATGCTGTGTTCTTGCAGGATAAGAGCTCAAGATTGTTAGTTTAGGTGGACAAGCATAGCATGCAGTGCTGAAATGTTACATCTTTAAGGGATTCTGATCCCTTGAAGAGAAGTAAATCTCTACCTTGATTGGACATTGCTCAACTGTCTTCTCAGCACTTCTTCTGGTGAGCAGGGCCCGATTACGTTGCCATCTCAGTAAGTTATGACTGCTGAGAAGAGTGAGGAAAACAATGGAATTATGTTGACACATAGGAAAGATCTGGGAGCTGAAGTTCTTCAGAGTAAAGGGATTCAATCTGAGATGGGTGACAGCTATGAGGAGAATGGTGAGCTTCAAAATGGCTTTCACAAATCTAATACAGCCTTACAGGGTTCTGTTTCCAGGTCTGTTTGGCAACCATGGTAAACAGTAGGTTTGATTCTTGGTGGGCAGCAGAAAAGAGACAGAGTTATTTGCTTGGTAGAGGCTGGATGTATCCTAGTTTCTGACAAAGGATATTTGAACACTTGTACAGGTCTGACCATGGGAATGGTGTTGTCCCTGATTCCTTGAGTGGAGATGGCTTTGGAGATATGTGCAATATGACTTCCACTGTAGATCTTGAGTCTGATGCCACACCTCCTATTTCCAGTGATATGCAACAAATGATTGAAGATCTTCAGAATCCCTCTTCAAGTCCCAAGTCAAATGTCTCTGGAAAGCTACCTTATACGCACAGTGAACCTCAGCTCCCAGCTATGGCAACTAGAACACAGCAACAACAGGATACTCCTGCCATTGAAATGTCAAAGTCAGAGCTTTTTGACTTGAAGGTCAAAACTGATATGGAGGGTGTAACAAATTTCAGTGATGGCCGATTGATACAGGCCACAAAATCACTGCCCGTGTGGATGCCATCTGTTGCAGTCTCAACAAAACTATCTGAGGAGAAAGAAGAGCAACTTTCATTTACAGAGGAGGGTACCCCAATGACACAAAAGGCAGAGAGTGCCCACAGAAGTGAGAATTCCCTATCAGCAGGTCTTTCTCTGTCACTACTCAATTACTGCACTGTGCACCAGTTGAGGACTGAACATTTGACTTTTCATTTTATTCTTACAACAATCAATATGTGCAATATGATCTGTGTTTTGTCAGCTGGAGTGTCAGCGAGGACAAAATCTATGCCAAGCAATTCCTCTCAAGATGTCGATGAAGGCCGCTTAGCACGGTCCACCACTCAAAAGAGGAGAACTAAGACAAATATAAACAATGTGAATGTTCGTATTATAGCACAGGCCAAGGCTTTAGATCGGAAAAAGGTTTCCCTTTCCTACACCTTTCATATTTTAATCAACTGCCACCCTTGCCATCTGATATAGAGCTGATCATTAGGATGCCTCTGGAGAAGAGGAGTTCAATGCTTTTATCATCAGATGTGGTTGTGATGTGCTGTGTTTCAATAGGTAAACAGTGGACAGCTGAATATTCAAGAACAAATAACAATAAGATGTCATCAACTGTAAACCGAGCATCAACAAAGGCACCAAGACTGATGCTTTTGTAGATGTTTGTAGCACGATGAAGGCTGCATATGTTGTGTTAAGACTGCAGTGCTGTATCACCTTTGTTTTTATTTAATTCATTGTCTTGTAACAGGAAAAGCTTGTGAGAAGGCTGGGTACCATCAAAGGAGATGGAGCAGTGGAGTTTGATGTTGGACAGACTGCTCGTCTGGCTGAAGATTTGTTTGGACCAGCTGCAATGGATGAACAAAAAGAACTAGATGTGCCAGAGGTGGTTGAAGATGAAGAGGAAGATGATGAGATTGAGCTGCAGCACATCCCTCCACTCAAAATTGTGATGTTGATTGTGGGTACTCGAGGTGATGTGCAGCCCTTTATTGCCATTGGGAAGAGATTGCAGGTTTCAGTCTGCCCTGCCTTCCCTCCATCCTCTTCGTCTCTCACTCAGTGGGTGAAATAATATGTGAGAAGTTCAATTGTACCCAAGGATGTGTACATGCCACAAATGTGGTTGCTGTATCTGTGCAGAAGTGATGTTTCATTTTTACAGCACACAACTTGCTTCTAAGCATTGGGAAGAATCCAATTAGTGTAGATAACACTAGAGGCCACTAATCCAGTATGTGTTAAATTTGATCCTGTGAAAATTGTCCATCCCTTGATCTTGGTTCTTCTACTTACAAAGAAGGGCTTGTGTATGTGTAGGAGCATGGGCATCAAGTGAGATTGGCATCACATGCCAACTTTCATGATTTTGTAAGGAAAGAAGGCTTGGAGTTTTATCCACTAGGAGGCGATCCCAAAATTCTAGCTGGATGTATGTCTACTTTTGTACTGACCTTTTTGTCATGAGGCACTCTTGCTAGTTCTTTAAGTATGTCCAGAAGTCAGCAGATAGCACTGCTTTGCTACAGTGCTTAAAACTCAACTATTGCAGTAGTGAAGGGGGAAAATGTCACTGTTGCAGGGTTACCTTTTTTGTTTTCAGTTTGGCACATTCATATTGTTTCAGTAAGATGCTTCATGTGTGGTTGTTGACAGATATGGTGAAGAATAAGGGTTTTCTGCCATCTGGACACTCTGAAATTGCAACACAAAGAAAGCAAATAAAGTCAATTGTTTACTCTTTATTGCCTGCTTGTACTGAACCGGACCTGGATTCTGGTCTTCCGTTCCATCCTCATGCAATAATTGCAAACCCTCCAGCGTATGGTAAAGACAGTAGCTTCTATTGTTGTTTTCTAGACTATTAGGTGACTTGCTTCTTTGCTGAAGTTCCCACATATTCCCCTACATGGAGAGAAATTCCTTTTGAATTGGTGCAAAGGGTCCTGCTTCCTTGTACTCACCCTCTCCCTTTCAGGTCTGGTTATTTGTGTTAGTTTTCTCTCATGCTCCTTTGTCTTGCAAACCCCTAGGAATTTTTTTGGTTATGAGGTTTTTGCACACATTTTTTATTGGACCCATGGGCCTAAACAAAGATAGTGCTTCTCTTAACTTGGCTCCTGACTTTTGTTTTCTGATGTACTCTGCTGGCTGTTTTTCAACAGGACATGTACATGTGGCAGAATATCTCAAGTTGCCATTGCACATACTTTTCACAATGCCTTGGACGTATGTTTTCTCACCATTGTCATATACTATGGGAAAGCTTGAGACTTGTTGAATGTCTGAGGATGTTGTTCTTGTTGGACCTCTCAATTCTGAACAATCCTCAGTTCATGTTAAAAGTCAGGTTTTTGATGGTACTAATTAGCAAATTGTGAATTGATCATCTGATTTGTATTCAACTTTGAGCAATAAGTGTTCTGTTAATGCACTTCCACTTGAGATGTCCTCATAGTAGCATATGCAAATTTGCCAAGATTGTCTGAGTCCAGCTTAGCAAGGAGTCCTCTTGTGTGATGTACTATTCCAGCATGCACATTGTCATCCTACCATGAAAGTGTTGTAGTGGAGATTTCTCTGCAATCTCATGGATATATTTCTGGCATGTGCAGGCCAACCAGTGCATTTCCACATCCATTGTCCCGTGTTAAGCAGCAAGCTGGCTATCGAGTAAATGAGACTACCTGCCTTTGTCATGCTTCTTATGATGGTTTCACTGCAATTTGATTGTTGTCTATTTGCTTTGGGGATGGTCATTTACTTTCATTCCTCAACACTTTACCTGTGCTCCAAACCCAAAGTCTTCTGGGGTTATTCATTCAGGGTTCCCATGAACATTGCACTGTATATATCTGTCTATGCAGATATACTCTTGGAACCATGTTACAGGCATTGTTTTTACATGATTTAAAAAGTTGTCTGTTCATCAGCTATCATACCAAGTGGTGGACTCGCTGATCTGGTTTGGCATACGAGACATCATCAATGGATACCGGAAGAAACAGCTAAAGCTGCGTCCCATCAACTACTTGAGTGGTTCACAAGGCTCTATTAATCAACTGCCAACAGCATACATCTGGAGTCCACACCTTGTGCCAAAGCCCAAAGGTGTGGATTTGGCCTTCCTCTAGATGTGACAGTGATATAGTTGACTGATAAGTTAATGCTTGCTACCAATTTTTTTTTGATCTATCCTGGAAGGAGCACCATTGAAGGTTTTTAACAGGGTAGAGATGAGTTGAGCAGAAAATTCTGACTACAGCTCAGATAGCAGCTCGGAACCAGACTGAAGCATGATTATAGTACACAGAGAGAGGGAATTTGAGAAGAACTGCTTGGAGATGAGGCTCTGAGAGAGATGTAGAGTAGCTGAAAAATATACGTCTGATTTTTGCAGATTGGGGACCCCTGGTGGATGTGGTAGGGTTCTGTTTTCTGAACCTAGCAAAAGGTTACAAGCCTCCAGACGATATGGTTAAATGGTTAGGAGCTGGGAAGCCACCTATCTATATTGGCTTTGGCAGCCTTGTGAGTATCTTTCTACTTCCAAATTGCCAGCCAACCAAATTGCAGGATGTCTTTGCATTGAAAATCCCATCACAGGAAGGTTGGATTAAACTATGACAAAACTGAGACGATGCTCTTGTCATAGCAAATTCTACTATGAATGTTTTCCTTAGGCAGATTTTTATGTACTTATCTACACCTGCCATCAGGAGGTGATGAAGTCAGTGGTAGTCATGCAGCTCATCAGTGGTATCCATGATAAAGCTGAAGGTCTACACTTGTGAGCAACTCTCACAAGTTTATGACTGCACTCTTTGTCGGGGTAACCTTCAAAGTGTTGTTGTGGAGATCTCTATGCAAACTCATAGATGTATGTGATTGTTTCTTGCTGGCTGTTTTGTGTGATAAGTAGGTGTAGTCTAAAACATGCTGATTGGATGCGAAATGTATAACTGGTCTTGAAAGCAGCATCATTGGTTGGTTCTTTGTGCAGTATATTTACACCTGAATCCTGTGAAAAGTAGAGTAGAAATTATGCTTAGTGCTGTGATTATGACAGCTTGCCACAGTATGATTCTAGTTCTTTATTGGATGCCATGCCCTTGAGTCTGATCAGAGATTTTTCTGCTGGCATGCTGGGTGGATAAATGCTGCAAAAGCCTATTAAAGATCCAGAAGGCATGACGAAGATCATCGTTGAAGCTCTTGAAAAGACGGGGCAGCGTGGTATTATTGGCAAGGGCTGGGGTGAAATTGGCAACAGTATGTAATCTCTTTCTGCAGTTGTCCTATTTTTATTCATATACCACACTGAGAAATGGTTGGTGTACCTTGCATGGTTCATTGTGTCACCTATACCTTTGAGATTGTGGGATATTGATTGTTAGTTTGAGGATTCTGTCCTGTTGCATGATATCATTCTGGAATTCTGAGACCTTAGTAAGAACTCTCATGATAAGGTTGTGTTCACTTTGGCTCTCTTATTTATGTCTGTGCAGTGCCCGTAACCCCAGACTTTGTGTACCTAGTCTCTGACTGCCCCCACGACTGGCTATTTCCTCAGTGTGCTGCTGTGGTTAGTCTTCCAATTTATTGTGATACTTGGGATAGAGTAGGAATCCTCTTGTTTAGTAGTATATGGCTGTGCCTCAGCAGAAGATCTACACACATGCTGATCTGGAAAGCATCTTTACACATTTCATTCAGACCTGCTTGTGGAGATTGGCTTTTGACATTTGATCATCTCTTTGATTGTGACCTAATGGTGATTGTGTCTGAATGCGTTTGCAGATTCATCATGGTGGGGCAGGCACAACAGCTGCAGGTCTGAAGGCTGCGGTACTCTCCTTTCCCTGAGCAGAATGTTAATCCTTTCTTTTACACTTTCATATACCACACCATACCCCTTCACCCTCTCCAGTGCTGAATTTAATTGTTCTTAAGATGCTGTTAAGATGCTGCCAGTGCCAAATGTCATTCAGTTGTCATCTAGTTGTTAAAGATGTCAGCTCTAATCTGTGGGAACCAGATTGTTTTATTGCCTGCATGGGAACCAGATCAGACAGCTTCATAATTTGAATGACGACAATATTCATACTGCATGGGAGATGCAGTAACCCAATGAAAATGGCATCAGTAATGAAGCTTTCTTTGTTAGTGTGGTTTTGGACTATGAAAACAATGTTGTAGAGTGCTGACATTTTGGGTCTACAATTGCAGTGCCCTACAACAATCATTCCATTCTTTGGTGATCAGCCATTCTGGGGTGAGCGTGTTAGTGAGAAGGGTGTGGGACCACCGCCAATTCCTGTTTCCCATGTTACTCTGGATAAGCTCATCAGTGCCATTGAGTTTATGCTGGACCCTGAGGTGAGCAAAAGTTCGTCAACCAGCAAAGATCCTGAAAGTTCATGTGTCTTTGGAATTCCAGGCCATGTGCTTTTCCTCCTTTTATCTTATTTTTCATTTGAGCTTAGGGTTTACCTGTCTTGGAGCATGCTTTTGTCCCTTCCACTTACACAACTTTTAAAGGTCATCTGTAGATCTGAGGATGATTCAGCAGAACCTGAGTAGATCTCCATGTTTAGCAGGTGCTGAGTAATTGCTGGAGTGGTTATCTCTAGATGCATTTTGATGGGTATCTCTTAAGTGACCTGTTCAAATCTGTGCAGGTGAAAAGGAAAGCAGTGGAACTTGCAAGAGAAATGGAAAACGAAGATGGTGTTGAAGGGGCTGTGTGTGCCTTCCATAAGCATATTCAGAAGCACTTACCTGATATCACACATGTGGGAAAAACACCCTCTTCCCTGCAGCGTGGTTTTTTCCACGACTTCCTCTCTTCCCGGCGGCATAGGTTTTTACAACGCTTCTTCCACAAATTGCATATTAAGTTTCACTAAATTTGGTGTGCAAATTAATCATTCTTGATGTTATCTGTTTCTTTACAAAACTTGATATTCATCACTATAACCAGCTTCAAAACAAGGGTGTTTAAAGGGTATCAGCCTACTCAATGTGTAACCCAACCAGCAGCAGGGTCATCATGAGCATTATAGATTCCCAGGGAGGTTTGCCCCTTGCTTGAGTATTGAGCTTCATGATTTAAGGTATGGAGCTTTTGCTATTCAACAGCTTCTGTGTACAGTGGAAGACCTTTGCACTCTTATGTTTAGAGGAAGCGTTGGCATTCTCCTAATGAAATCCAACTGTAGGAGGACCTCCACAAATCAACCAAGTTATGACCTTGGTATTTTGTCCCACACATAGATATGCTGAGATGTTATCCAAGGAGACATGTACTTGGTCTCTCTATAAAATATGTTCTTTTAAGACTATTGGAACAGACATTCTGCCAACAATTCAGAGGTATTTACTTGAATTGCTAGTGACATTTGGAGGTGATAGTTCTTGTGAACAATGACAAAAGTGGTATGATGACTTGCTGACTTGATTCTATTCTCATCAACTTGTCTTATTTTTTGTGCATTGTCAACTGCAATGATGTGAACTTCCAATAGTTGGATTTATGATGCAACACCAACAGGATCTACAATGTTCTGGGATTTGTATCACTATATGGCCTTTTACTGTGGACATTTGTCTTGGAAGAGGATTTTTGAAAGAGGCATGCTTCACTTATCTACAGGCTGGAAAATGATCTACTCAGAAGTGTATCTCAGCTTTTGTTGTGCAGTTCTTGTACAATCCATGAGGCTACTTCCAGTTCTAGAACCCAGCTTGGCTTGAGCAACTTCACTGTGAGGTTTAGGGCTTTCCAGCCTGGGTGCAGGAAGATGAGGTTATCAGAACAAGTAAAATTCAAGCTCGTTCTAAAGTGCATTACTGAGTCAGCCAGAAGCCAATGATCAAGAAGAGTTATGTCTGCACGTGAGAGTAATGTCTGGGCATTTCTGACCAAATGGCATATGGTGGAAAAGGTGCAATTTCTCTCAATGTTCTCATATGTTATTGAAAAATGTTCAAACTGCAGCCCATGGGGGGGGGGGATGTTTCCTTTGCATGTTTCAATTTTCCAAAAATTGCTTGGCAGAAATGCATCTTCTTCCATCAGCTTTGGACTTGCTTGGTGGGTGAAATGGCTTGCAAGGTTCTTGAAAACTCACTAAGTGAATACGTAATCTGAGAAGGTAAAAGAAACCATGTCTAATCAGAATCACACTCTTTTGAGTGTGTATGAAAACCATACCATTGACCATATCAAACAGTCAATGGGGAAAAACCAACTTCAAGATGCACTTTAAAATACTATAATCCTTTGCCTTCAAATGCTTACTTGGGAAGACGAATGTTTCTAAAGCAAACAATGTTTCTTTCCTAATTGTCTCTTGAAGCAATGGACTCTTTTGAACTTAAGATGTCCAGGTTGCATATCTTGATGAGTGGACATTTAAGAACTCAAAGGGTCAAATCCTCACACATTGTTTTTCTGCTTCTGAAGCTCCAATAGCGTTTGTACCCCTTCACCTAGCACTTCTAACATCCCAAGAATTTTTCCATTTGATAAAGGAATCGAAAAGATTTGGGGTGTTTGGTGTAAGAGGGTTCAGTGTTCAGTGAATTAAAACGAATTAGGATTACAAGCTTAAAATCTTGTATCATTGCATCTTTGCCTTTGGAATAGAAAGAGGTTTTGTAAAGCTTTAATTGGTGCACCCATCAGGTTTTAAATCACTCAAAATGAACTCAAAATGATGAAGATATGGAGTTGGAACTAGCGAGGGGTCTAGAGCTGTTTAAAATCTTATTTTGAAGCAAACTATCACTCATCCTTTTCTTGTGTTTTCTGTGTTGCTCCTTCAATTCACTTCTGACGCTCAAAGAACATTTGTAGCCCTCCAGGTTGCATGTCCAATGACACAAAAATCGCTCAGTTTGGGTAAGGAATGAGGAAAATCTCACATGGAGTTCCAAGGATAAGAAGTGATATTCCAGATCTGTAGTATGTGTGGCACACTGGAGGGTAAGCCGATAAGCACCACACTAAGTTTTGATGCTTTATAATGGCATTAAAAATATTTTATTATGGCATAACACTCATTTTCTTGACCGTTCATATGTTTTCAAAAGGAAATAGAGTTTATGCAAACAGATGTAAAACTAAATAAGATTTAAGCACAGATTTTTAGATTATAAATCTACTATTGTTGTACTATAATGGTGTAACACTTTTTCTTTCGTGATGTACCATAATTATATATATTTTAGAGTGAAATTATGAGTGATTTGAAAGTTGATAATGAATATTTTATTTAATGTTTATTTAATTTCAGTGATGAGAAACTCAGAGTTGGTAGAGGGGGGATCTTTTGTATGGTTTTCTTAATTGATAATTCCAAGTGGAATGTTGTGGATCATACAAAAGATTATGTAAAGGTGGTTTTTTGGATTTGTGTCTTTTGAAAGTTGTTTCTTTTTCAATGTCATAATCATAGATGACGGCAGTAACAGATAGATTTTCAATACCTTTTGGACCAATTTGCATCCTATTTTTTAAAAATTGAATCTAAGTTCAATTCAACCTAATTTGAATTTCACTCAATTTATTTGAATCAAATTAATTTTTTTGATTTGATTTGAACTCCAGTTGCATACATCAAAATGTGAAATGCCCAATGTCTCTTTTTTCCTCTCTTGTCATGATATCTGACAAGAATCGTGTGAAAAAAATGAATTTGTTTTGTTTACTAAGTCATCACATGGGCTAACACCTTCAGATGTGATGTTCCGAATGTGAACTCCTTCTATACTACCATTTGTTCTTACTTCAAGAAGGTTGCCTCCTTAAGCATTATCTTACACTAAGACCTATCCCACTCTTAAGGAGTAGTTGCATTATTCTTTACGTGTCATCATTTAATACTAAATCTTTCTTGGGATGTTCACCATTGATGCAATATCACAAATTTAAAATTTAAACATTGTTGTGAACATACATAAACTAATCACATACATAAAAATCCATCATTAACATATGATCTATTCCTTGTGATCTAGCTACATTTAAATTCACGATAACCTTCACCTCGTGCTTTACAATGGTAAAGCCCCAAGGTGGTGGACATACCCAAAATGCAGGGAGGACAGCAATTGCCTCACCCTAGGCCCCTTAATTTAAGAATGCCCCACCTTGGAGGTTTACCCTAAACAATAGAACCTAACCTCTCATAACACAATGTCTCTTATAATAGCATAACCTAATCTTTCAAAGGAACTTCTCACAACACAATGTTCCTCATAATAGCATAACTCAATCTTTCCTTGAGAAGAAACTCTCACAACATAACCTTCATAACAAAGCAGAAAAAAGGCCAACTGCTTTACATGTTTAGTCCCTAAACAGCAGCACCTGTTGAAGGTCGACTAATCCATACAATTGTTCAAATTTTCAAACTATGAAAGCTTCGTAAAGGCCCATATGGACTGATACATTTCACAAAAACAAAATCAACTAATTGTAGGTGGAATAGCCATAATAACTGTTGCCTACCTGTCCCTCCCAAATATAATTGCAACCTCTCCTTACACTATCCTTGACGCGCTTGGGTGACTCATCCCTGTTGGCTTCAGAGTGAAATCCCCTTGTTCTCCATCACACCCCTCCTTTTGACATGGTTGCATGCCTTATTTTTCATCCAAACATTGACATGGAATTATGTGGTCAGCATGCCATTTGGGGCCCATTATCACACTCCACATGGACCAAAAATAATTGAAAAAAGACAAAAGGAATTCTGCTTGGTGCATGGAGTTTTTTTTTTTCCATTTTTTAAATATCTGGCTTATCAGGCATTTAGGGGTTAGAAGAACCGTTCCTAACATAGGCTAAAAAACCTAACCTAATGCTTCCCTTACTTTTCAAGTACGTGACTCAGCATCCACCAATGCACTGTCCATTGGAAACTCATTAGGACTCAGATGTGGTTCATCCTATCTTGCAAACTACTTCCGCTAACTATTGATGTAAGTGGGTACGTATCATAGGTAGGTTGGTACATAATGTAAGTGGTTACTAAGTTAGTAGGTAAGTAGGAAAGGCACTTAGTTGCTACAAGGTAAGTCAATACATGTAGATGGTTAGTGACATAGCTAACCACTGTGGTTAGCGATGTCACAGGA
>Ga0116229_10006196_pt1 | contig 19325 bp, 6 predicted proteins | sample S1TSphgellanicum_3_FD_87313 | JGI IMG/M metagenome (GOLD analysis project Ga0116229, IMG submission 87313) | Host-associated microbial communities from peat moss isolated from Minnesota, USA - S1T2_Fc - Sphagnum magellanicum MG | ecosystem: Host-associated > Plants > Peat moss > Unclassified... | reverse complement strand
TATATATATATATATATATATATATATAAGGTGTTTTCAGGGTGGCAAAGTAAAATTTCATGAGACTTTTATGTTACAAAGATAAACATATTTTAGAGAATGAAATTCCTAAAAAATAAGCAAGTTTCAATCATGACCATGTTTTCAACTACAATTTTAACAAGGAATAAAGATGTGAGACTTTTCACATAAAAACAAGTCAAAGATCAAGCAACTTCTTTGACTTGTCTTATACGAGAAGGTCAATCAATCACTAGGTAGAACAAGTAATTGTACGGTTGATGAAACCTTAGAAAAGAAATTTTTCATTAGAGTTAAAATTTTCATTCATTTGAAACAAGTGTCAAATAGTGAATTTTTTTTTTTAAACATCATTTATACCTTGGAATGACCACCCATTTCTACCCACCAAGGTCAAGAGTGCTTGGACCCAAAGAGATAAAGGTTGGGAGAAACCCACCTACTAAACTAATGCTTTTCCAAAATCTTGATGAAACCAAGTTTAGAATGTCTCCAACCTTCATTAAGGTGTGCAATGAATTGATTGGTTAAAAATAACCACATGGTTTCATCCCTACCACCAAATTGGCTATTTCAACACATTTTTAAAATATTCTATATGTTGTCAAAGGTGTTGTGATAAATTAATTTATGTCAACAATTAAGGAAGATTTTGGAAAATGTCAAATATGATGAATGAAAATCTTGTCAAATGTTGTTTGTAATAGATAGGCTTGTACAAAAATATTGTCTACTTTCAAAGAACTTATACTTATGTTGCTAGAATGTATTCACTTTTCTTGCAAGGACAATGACTTTCATTTTCATACCCTTCCTTTGCTCAATAAATTCACGTGTTGCTACCTTGGTGTTTCTTCCTTTAGAAGAGGTGTTGATATCATTCTTGGTTTAACATGTCATTGTGATTGAAATGTCATGGTTTCTCACTCTCTTTACAATTTCAAATTCTAGTCATAAGGGATGCAATAGGTATCATCTTCATGTCATGATGTTTAATTAGTTGGATCAAAGAGATGGCAAATAGAAAATGAAAAGGTCATAACACAAAACAACCCCAAAAGCCAAACCCTAGATGTAGTATTATGATCCCAAAAATCACTAAATGTTAGAAGGTCGGAATTACATAAAATTAATATAGCGATTCCATAACAAGATACCAACAAGTTGTTGTTTTTAGGCACATAAACCTTAAACCCTAAACAACCTTTCTTTTTTGGGTGTGCAAACCTTAAACCCTAAACTAGGCAATTTTTTGGGGTGCATAAACCTTAAATTTTAATCTAAGAAAGAAAGGGGTGATGTGTTGGATAATTCACTTTTGATCTTTTCCCATGGAAAGAATTGTAGTAGGGTGGGATCCAACCTTTGTTTTTGGTTGTTGGCTATATGTGACCAAAATTTGAATTTAATAATTAAAAGTACTTAAGTGCTTTTTTGAGTTTTTTGATAGCCAAAATCCAACCAAAATTCAAGAAATTTTTCCAAATTTCTATACATGGTTCTAGTAGGTAGCAAAAAATAAAGAAGAATGTTTAAAGAATTTTACTTTCATATTCAGCTTGTAGCCAAATTTGGCTAAATCTTCCTATGGATGGTCATCACTTTGGCTACATCACAAAATTGACCAAAAAAGAAAAAGACCATTGGTGGGATTGCAAAGCACCTCTATATTTAATTTCTCATTGTTACGCCCAGGTATGTACTTAAGAACTATACATATACATATTCATACATACATGCATACATACATACATACACGGAGTTCAAGATACGTATATACCATATACGTATTTGGAAGCCGACAGGTCGCGTACAAGTGGGCACCACCACCGAGTGTCGACGCGCGTCGACGACGGACGAGGGAAGAAGGTTCGATCGATGAATCGCGAGGAAAAAAAGAAATCCGGAGAATTTGGGGTTTCAGTAAACGATCCAACTCATCAAGAAGTCATGCGAAAAATTGGGAGTCATGTTCTGTGGATTTTGGGGCCGATATTGCTCGAATTTGTTTGAAGATTCTAACTTAATTATTATAATAATTAGAGGGAGTGCTTGTTTTCTGAACTCTCTGCTTTTGTCTTTACCTAAATTTTCCTCCATCGCTAGGGAATAAGCTTGAGTGATTCTTGTGTATGTAACTCCTCATCTTAATCTTTCACAATATAGAAGTTGGACCCAGAAAGAGACACAGAGATAGATAGAAATAGAAGAGATTTAACACCCAATTTTGGAGAGAGTGGTTTTGGGTGGTCAGCGGGATCATGTGTCCGGAGGGAGAGAGAGTTTTGTGGGATTTGGATTGTGATCTTCTTGAGTTAAGTGTGATGAGCATAGTGGAGAATACTTGAAGTGGGGTTTCTAATACTGAAGTGGGGTTCTTAGAATACATGGAGCAGTGGATTTGGGTAATTGGGTTGCTAGGAATTGTGCCCAGGGATGAGGTTTGCGAACTGGATTTGAAGAGGATTTGAAGTGGGGTATAGTGGGTGGTGAGAGTCGAGAAGATTGTGGGTGTCTGTGGGTTTGGAAGAGGTAATTATTAGAAGAGTTGTTTTGGAGGGCTTGATTAAGAAGCTTTGATCGATGTCGACCGACTACAGCTCAAGTGGTAGTGGTGGTGGTGGTGGTGGTGGAGATGCAGCAGCAAGGGTGGTGGTCGGACTGGACTTCGGGACCACGTACTCAGGTTTTGCTTTTGCTCACATGTCGGATCCCGACCATATCTACACTTTCTACGATTGGCCCATGCAAACTAAAGGAGGAGGTCGACCATATTGCAAAACCATCACTGGTCTCTACTACAAAACTAATTCCAGCAGCAGAAACGACAATTTGCCGGCGTCCACGACCCGGGGCTTGCAGCAGCATCAGGAACAACTTCTTCGCTTGGAAGCATGGGGATGGCCCGCCCGGGTTCGATTCTCCGACGACATTCATGCCTTCCAACAAAGCAAGAGACGGATGGCGAGATCGGAGTCGCCTGATTCTGCTGCATTCAATACTGCTGCTGCTGTGAAAGTGGGCACTTTCCTCACAAGGTTTAAGCTCCACCTTGCAACCACTTGTGCCCAGGACACAGTAGGGCTAGCTTCCCCAGCTGCTTCGGACCTGCCTTCGTCTCTCAATCTGAATGGGGTGGTCACGGATTTCTTGCGTGAGATAGGTGAGTTCATCATGGAGCATCTGCGGGGAAAGTATGGGAAACATTTGAGCAAGGATGTGGTACAGTGGTGTGTTACAGTTCCATCTATCTGGGATGATAAGGCTAAACAGCAGATGAAAGTTTGCATGCATAGGGCAGGTCTAGTGCTGGGTGATGGTAATTCCCACAGCTTGCCGCTCATCATTGTGCTGGAGCCAGAAGCAGCTTCCATTTACTGCCAGCAGCGATGCAAGCATCTGAACCTACGAGCCGGAGACAAATTCCTGGTGGCAGACATTGGAGGAGGGACAACTGACATCGTTGTTCAAGCCAAGGTTGATGATTCAGCCTCCAGCATGAAGGTTAGGGAAGTATCAAGGAGTTCAGGTGGGTTATGTGGTGGCACACATGTTGATCGCAATTTTATCTCCTTCCTCTCCAGCAAGATTGGGTGCTTGGAGAAGTTCCTGGTGCAAAACCCTGGCACCATACAAAAGCTCTTGAGCTGGTGGGAAGGCACAAAAGCAAGCTTTGATGGCCATGAATCCTGTTCTGCTGAATTATCCCTCCCTGCCAAGCTTGCATTAGCATGGGAGGATCACGAAAGGCAACAGAAGCAGCAGCTACATTCAGCGGCAGATGGGTCAAAAAGCTGCTCCTCCTCCTCCTCCTCCTCCTCCTCCTCCTGTTCCTTCTCCTCAAGTGACCCACATGTGTACGATGAGCTTGAGCTCTCATGTGCAGATATGAAGGCAATCTTTGACCCTGTGGTTGACAACATTTTGGACCTCATTGCAGCGCAGATTGCACAGACAAGTGACATCAGGCTCATCATGGTGGTGGGTGGATTCTCAGCATCTCCCTACTTGATGAAGAGGATCAGGGCAGCTTTTGCTCATCTTGTTGAGGAAGTGATAAATCCTCCTGACCCTGGAAGTGCCGTATGCCAAGGGGCAGTGGCTCTAGCTACCAACAAGGAGAGCATTCTTTCAAGAATTGTGAGAAAGACATATGCAATCCACTTCTCACCTCTATTTGAGTCTGAACTTGATCCACCTGAATATGAGTCATGGGTAGATGGGATTGCAAGGTGTTTGAACCGCATTGACATCTTTGTGCAAGAAGGCAGTGAAGTGGAAGTGGATCACTGTAAGAAGAAGATCTACTCGCCATTGCAGATAATGCAAACCTCCATGAAGCTCCAACTCTATTCCAGCTTACACAAGAACCCAAGATACACCACTGGAGATGGAACCATGCTAGAAGGTACAGTGTTGGTGGACATGTCACAAGATTTGGAGCTCGGATTGGATAGGGAGGTGGAAGTGTGCATGTTCTTTGGTCGCTCCAGCATCGAGGTGAAAGCTCGTGGACTCAACTTTGGTGACCACAAGGAGCATTGCATGTTGCCAGTCAATTTGGTGAGCAATTGGGTTTAAGGTTTCAGTCAGTTACAGTATGTAGCAGCAGGCCAACTGTGCCCAATCCAAGTTATGATTTCAACCTCCTGCACACAAAAAACATGGGTATGATTCCATATCACCCATGTGAAGATGATCAGAATTTGACATTGCAGCCACCCACCCCATGGTCTCCCACTCTCAAAAGCTTTGGAAATTGACAAGGAGTGCATGTTGTTGTTAAGCTGATCAGCACTTTTGCTTAGGACATCTATTAGGGCTATCCTTATTTTGGACTTCATACACAGGATACATTGCTTCAGTTCTATGTTTTCTTTGTTTCAACCTGGTCTGCAATTTGCATTTAGGGTTTAAGTTAGGGATCTTCTCTACAGGAACTTTTTCATGAACACCTGTATTGTCAGGCTGCACACAACAATTGAAAAAAAATGCAAAGGTTTTAAGAGAGCTACTGCAGTCGATTGATCAATGTTGTTGTTCATGAACTTGATTGATCAGCAATAGAAATAAGGCTTTCACAGTGTCATGACACAACTACTTGCCAATACACATGCACAAGAGAAGACAAGAGAAGTGACATGAAAACTTGAGAAACTGAGTATTTGAATTCACTATTGCATGCCAATAGATGAATTGTTGTGTGGAATTATGGTCTGTAAGTCCTCAGGGCTAACTCCCCTCTGGAATCATGCAAAGGAGAAAGCTAAGCTTGTCATTTGCTGTTTCTCTCTGTTGCCAGCAAATTTGGTCAGTATTTGGGATTGAGACTTTGGAACTACCTAGGAGCAAGTTCCAGTAGGAGTCACAAAAACCTGATCTTAGAACTGGGAACAAGGCAAGCCCAAGACACAACATGAATGTCAACAGTGGCAAGAAAGCTTATGATGTGAATGTATGGAATCTCATGATAAATAATGCACAACAAAAGAGGAGTTGGGTCACAGATGGGCAGATGGGCAGCAAGCTATTTCTTACTCCTGCATGATCTTTGAAAAGTTTCTGTAGATCAGCCTTTTCTCATATGGCATTTACAGAAGATGGGAAGGACTTTTGCCTCCATTTTGTTTTTACATTGATATTCTCAACAGTGTACGGGACATTGTCTTCACTGATCTCTCCTTTATTTTATGCATCCAGAATATGGTCCATACCACACTTCTCAGACTTCTCAGCTGTTGGGCCCAGCACACTCAGCATCTTCCTGCAGATTCGAAAAGATTTAACCCAAAAGAAAAAGAATTGATGATCTCAGTCTTCCTGGATCCAGAAACAATTAAAAGCATTCCAGATAATGTCAATGAAGCAATATTTAGAATGAAAGCATGATTGCAACAAACCCTAATTTACAGATTACTTGCGCTCCTTGGTGTAGTAATCTTTGAAGAGACCCAGTTGTGTGTCCTTGACCTCCTGACAGATCTCGAGATACCCTTCAAGAATGGGTGCAGGATGGGAATGAAATCATCAGAGTTGTACTCAAAGCTCCATGCCAGTCGGCTTCTCTCTCCATTAGAGCTTTCAGCTTCACATACAGAGGGTCATCATTGACACTCTCAAATCAGGAATTGAACATCAAGCGGTATATGATGTTGTACATCATGAGCTGCAATCTTTTGCAAATCATGACCCCTAAGGTTGATGCTTCAGGCGTTGCCTTCAAGTCTTTGATCACATGGTCTGCCTCATTCTCCCAAGCAAAACATGCACTTCAGACCACCTTGTTGGTGAAGGAACTGTCAGGATTCTTCTCCTCCTTCTCCAATGATCCCCATAGATTGTGAACACCATGTCTTCACCTTCACCAGTAAAAATTGTCAAAGACGACATTGTGAGTCCAGAAGCCAAATTCAATTCCCTGTGTGTGCAGCACATCCTTAAGTCAGGAGACAAAATGACTACCAAGGGCCACTTTAGACAAGGGTCCAGAGGCCAAAAGCCCAGGGACAAATTTGAACCAAATTGAACCTTGAATTGAACCCTTCTTCACATTAAAAAAACACTTTTCTCTACACTACAATGAGTGTGTCTATAGGCTTCGGGTACAATTAAAAGGTCCAATATCAAAAAATATGCAATTAACAAGTGAGAGGATTAGGTTAACCTTTTGGTCTTTTCTTTTTTTTTCTTCATTTTTTCATGGGTTTTTTTTCTTTGTGTGTTTTTTTTTTTAAAAACTCTTACTACACACAATGGATTTTCTTTCCAGTTTTTTTAATTTTTAAATTTTTGTCTTTCATCACAATCGTCTTTTTTTATGGTGTTTTTTTTTGGAATGGGAATTAATTTTGAGATCTTTTGTAAATTCAAATCCCCTTTCACTTGTGAAAATTGACACTTCAAACTCTTCACTTTCAACCCATCTTCGGATTCAACTCCGTTTATGCATTTGGAAAGGATTTAAATGCATGTCTTCTAACAATCACCTTGTGAGGATCCAATCTAAGTAGATTTCAAAAAAATGAATCTACTTGCATAGATGTCTAAGTTTTACAAAATTGGTTGCAAGTAGAAGAAAATAAATCAAATATTGATTTTTTTTTATTCTCAAGGGTTTACAAACTTGAAATATGTTTATGTGCTCTGAAATTGTACATATTATAATCATAATATATCAAACTTTTTATGTAAAAATTATTTTGAACACCATATTGACTAGTTAGTTTCAAAGTTAATTGTTACCTACTTTTATTATACAAAAATTATTGAAATTTTGTATTCAACTTACTATAAACCCAATGGAGGTATGGAGGTCCTGATGATTTTACATTTTTGCTTACAAAACCTTCCTTCTTTTTTTTGATGTGTATGTCAAAAATTGCATCAATTATAAACTGGATTTTAGATAGATTACTTTTCTGGTCTATTTTACCACATTTTTGCCCTAAACATAATGTTACCATGTTAATAGTTAAGTCATGTAATTATAGACAAATTGTGACAATTTTGAACAAAGCTACTTATTTTTTGTTTCACCTTCAACATTATTGTCAAGTTTGAACACACTTTAATAAGATTAATAGTTAATACATGTTATGTTATGTATTATTTTTATTGTAATATGAACATGAATAATGTTTTTTCCCCCAATTTTGTGATGTTGCTCAATTGACGATCATCCGTAAATATATTTAGTCAAATTTGGCAATATTCAAAATATGAAAGTTGAAATCTTAAGCACTTTTTCATATTTAGGCAATTGTGGTGATTTTTTTTAATTAAAAAATTTTGTCAATTTTTTTTTAAAATAAGGAATTTATGACAAAATATTCTTTTTCCAAAATATTTTTCACAAAATGTTGAAAATTTGTGGCATGATGAACATCTTATTTTTGGTAAAGCCCCATGATGGGGCATTCCCCAAAAAAAGGACCTAGGAGGAGGTGGTAAGGTAAATAGTTCAATGATTGAACATTTAAGCACTTGTAAGGCTAATTCCTAAATTGAACCTAGTTCCTTTGGGCTGGTAGTCCAAAAGAAAGTTTCAAACCTCTTATGGGCACAATGGTAGCCATTTAAAATGTTTAATTGTTTTTGGAAACAAGGAAGAAAGACATGACACTTCCTTGATGTCCTCCTTCACTTAGAAAATGTCTCCTCTAAATAATGGGCCTTTTATCTTTGATGCAATTTACTAACCCTATAATTGGACATTCCAAGTTTAACAAATGGAAAACAACCAATCTTTTATGTAATAATGCTCACATTGTTTTAATGCTTCATATTTGTTCAAAAAAGGGGCTTAATAATTTATAATCATAGAAGGCACTAAAGTTCCATGAAATCTAAAACTTGGATGCAAATAGACATTGCCATTTGGGTCATAATGATGGTCATTCTATATTTGCACTCCTTTTCTTTTACACATGTTTAAGATCCTTGCCTCTTGTTGGAGGTAGGAATGTGATCTTCCCCTTTTACTTATGCATGTTCCTTTCCCTTACTGACCATGCTCCCCCTTACCCTTCTATTCATGCCTTCTCTTTACCCCTTTTGTTCATGTTTGTGGTCCTCCTCTTTTGATGTTGCTTGTAGTGTTCAATTGGTGTTGGTGGTGTTCAAATGTTCTTGACTTAATAACCATGCTCACGTTTTTTCCCTTTTTTTATGGTTCATGCTCTTCCTTTCTACTAATTGTGTATGTGTTTTTACCTTTCTAATCATGTTTGAATGTTCATCTATTGTGGTGCAAGTGTTTGCTTTCCTCTCCTTCTTTTGTAGATTGTGTTTATGTTTTTAATTGTTTCCTTCCATTGATGTTATTCTCTTCTAGTCCTGATGTGTTCATGTTTTTGGTCCTTGCCTTCCCCCTCATAGGTCCCCTTTCCTAATCATGATGTGTTAGTCATAAGAAACTTTGTTGCAACTTGCTACAACATGCCATGTTGTTTACATTTTGGCCCTTGCCCTTTGAGCTTGTGATGTGATGCCAAGGTTTGTACCTCTATACCTTAATGGCTAAGTTCATAAACCTAACTTAAAAATTATAGTGAAATTGATTACTTGCCTCATTTATTACAATTGCAAACTAAATTGATATGAATTCTACTATTATACATTTATTAATAGACCTTTGAACTACTTGTTTAACCATAGTCATAGAATCAACCATTCATTTATATTTGGCTTTTCCTCCTTTCCTTTCACTTATGTTCTTTGATTTCTTTTATTACTTCCTTTTCCATAGTTTTTTGTTGTAGGATTCCTAAATAGTCATCCAATTTTACAAAATGTGATTATCAATAGTTCATTTCCTATAAATTTCCTTGTATGCAAATATGGTGATGATAAAAAATTTGGACTATTTTTTGGGTCAAACTTGTAGAACTTTGAAATTCTCATCATAATTGAAAATTAGATTCATTTAAATTTACCATTAATTCATTGACTTATTTTAGTCCTTTAACTTTTATGACAACAAGGTTCCTTGGCATGTCCACATAATATTGGTGTTTAGGTTGATACATGTGTCATTAATTTCATTTCAACTAATTATTGTATAGTCAATAATAAAATTATATTCAACAAATTAATGGAAATACAAAGTGGATGAAAACAAGGTAAAAGGAACCAAAGACGCCAAAGTAAAGGTCCTTTTCCAAGGATTGCACATGACAAACATCATTTTTGTGTTGGTTTATATTTTATATTTCAAATACCCATTTTAACATTTCATGTTAAATATAACTAAATTTTTATTACAAACTGATTTATATCATGTGTATCATTCATTCATGTCTTCTATCACATAAATATGAACAATTTTTGTTAAATCCACATTTTCAAAGTCCATAATTTTCAAGGTTAAAAACATTTTTCATACATGTGCTCAAATGGGTTATAAAATTAATTTTGCCTTTTAATCATCAATGTTAAAATCCTCTTCAATTTTAAAAAGGAATGGTGCACATTTGGTAGAAAAAAAAACATAAACAAAGATTGTCCAAGTTCTTAAGGTTCTAGTGTTTTGAACATGCAATTTTTTTTAAAAATTGTGTTGAGCTTTGAACAAGTAAACTTTTCAATCAATGAAAAATATTCCAAAAATAATTATGACAATCCAAACTATTATATTTCCTTTGTGATCTTTCAAACATAAAAAAAGTAGTTTTAAAAAGTTGTCTGCTCACTTGGGTGGTTCCTTTAGCTATGTTTTTACCCTTACCCAAATGTTGTTGGATTCTCAAACACATGATGGATTTACATGAACACAACTTTGTCAAAAATCATATTTTCTACAACAACAAAATTCATAAAAAATAACCTATAATTCCCATGGTGTGAAATATTTGGAAATAGGTTATATTAAAGTATGTTATAAAATATAAAACAAAGTCCCTAAGAATCATATTATGAATGGTTGTGAAGTCTATATGTAAACTTATTGTCTAGTGGAAAGCCCATTAGTTCGAATCTCAAAAGTTCACAATGTTAATTTTAATTTAACAAATTATTTTTAAATGTATGCATTATATATATGTGCAAGTTAACAATTTCAATCTTCACGGTATATGAAGGTTATGCAAATGGGGATTAGCAAAACAACCTAAGTAATTTTTTTCTTTTGATTTGTGTGTGTGTCGTCTTGGCTATGGAGATCACTACTTAGAGTTTGAAAATTAGTACAACATTGTGGGATGAATGCCCTATTGTTGTTGATATCTTCATCTTTGGAGTTATTTTCTTTTGATTCACCATAAATTTCAAGGAAATAAATATATAAATAACAATAATGTTGTGTTGAAACATTCTATAGTCATGTGAGAAGAATTCGATTTCATAATTATGGGAAAGAATACTCACATTTGTTTGAATTTTGAAGGGAGTCTTGTTTTAGACATTTGGGTTACTATTGCCAATTGGGAGCTTTACATGATGTGATGGGTCAAAATGAGAGTGGGTGTTTCATATTGCTCATGTTTCTAAGTTGTTATGTATTAAGTTTATGTTCCTATCTAGTTATACAAAAAGTAATTCTATGAGTATTGGGGAGGTTGTTCCTATACCTATCAAATTGCCACAAAAATGATCAAGAGGGTTTCTTGAGAAAGAAATCGAAAAGATCTTATCCCTTATGACACATAATTTACATTGGATTGGATAGTCAGCAAGGATTTTAGACATTACATTATGTTATCTTTTTAATGTCAAGTTGCTTAATGATATTACAATTCTATATAGGCTAATTAGCAAAGTGAACATTGTCATTTGTGGGGACTTTTGTGTCATACTTTTTTGTTATAGAGAAACCATTGTTCTATGATGGAGGGTGAAGGAGGTCATTTAAAGGATAAGGGATTCGTTTTCTCTCTCCCTCCTACAAGATGTGAACTTATATTTTGAATTTTTTTGGATAATTCGATGTGTGGTTTATGTTTGTAAAACCAAAGAATATGTATGTGTATCATTTGGGTGTTATGCTTGTAATATTAGAAAGTGTGAAAGTAGAAAAATAAAAAAGCATTCCATCACCCTATGGCAATCCAAGGGAGGAAACAATGGTAATCTAGGGATGGCAAGTACCCCTAAACCCCTTTTTTTTGGAGTTTGTTTAGTTATCATTTATTATTTAGTCTCTATGGTAGTACTATTAGGTGAACTATAAGTAATTTAGTGTTGCAAAACAAATTATCGCTAATGTCTAGGATTGCAAAAAAATTATGTGTTTTCCATTTCTTTTATTTATGTAAGTAGTTTGAGTAATTATAGTTCTTGTTGTTTCATACTATACTTGACAATCACCATTAAACCTTGATGTAATTGTCAAGTTATTTATAGTACCTTAGTTCAATCCAACCCTATTTGTTGGGAATCTCCTCGCTTGTGGGTTGTAGCTTCCATAAAACACAAGGTGAACCTTATTATCAAAAATATAAACATTAATGTTTTGTTTTAGACTTTAACCAACAAGTTTTTAAAAGGTCGCCATTTGAAGACCTTTATCCAAGTTTTTTTCATTTGCAATAATGGGTGATATGTGATGAGGTTTAGGTTTCACCCCACTACTAATTATGTTCAAATTTGGTGCCATCAATCCTTTCTTTGACTCTACTAGGAAAAGAAACATAGGATGTCAATGGACAAGCAAATGTTTTGTAAGGTAAAGCCCATTGCCAAAGGTTTTACCTAGCATAAAGATTAAAGACAAGCTCCAATTTATTTTCTCTTTTTCCCGTGATACTTGGTGGAAATCATAATTAAAAACACACAGAAAAATGGAACATCCACTACCCCCAAATAGTTGAGGAAAAATATGTTAGGTAACATGCTTTTCAATTACACTTTAAAATATCAAAGCATGTCTTTAAGTCCTAGGGCAAACATATTGAATATAATGGTAAAACAAAAGCCCCCAAAACCTTATTGTCCAAAATAGAAAGGTCTTGAGATATTAGAGCACATTGGCTGGCTCAAGTCTATTGTGTGCTTCAATCAACAACATTGTGGCAAAGAGTTTTGCCACATAGTAATGTTACCATACACAAAACATCAATTATGCACTTATGCATGTTTATTTTGCAAATGAAAAAATATTAGGGAAATTCACTTATTGTAATTAGACATCTTTCTTGAGGTAATTTTTGAATCTTTGACAAAGGGGGTAATGAGATAATTAACTTAGGGTTGTATTTTTTTTTTGGCTAGAGTGAACCAACATCCACTGGTGAACCATCCATTGGAAGCCCAATATGAGATACTTATGGATGAACCCCAACTATTAATGTTGGGTTTCATGTTAGAAACATTATTTTTAAAATCTAAAAGGGAAGGTAGGTAGGACAATAGGTGGCAACTAGTTAAGTAGATGTGTTAAGTTTCACATTGGTAACATTTAGATGGGAAGGAAGGTAGGACAATATGCGGTGACTGACTAGGTAAGTAAATGTGTGTAGATAGTTAATATGTAGGTAAGGGCTAATGGGTTGTTAATAGGTAGGTGTATACATAAAAACTAAACTAATCACCATGGTTAGTTAAGGAATTGGAATCCAATGGATAATGATTTATCAATCTTAGTGGTCTTTCTAATTCAAGAGATGAACATGAGAATCAAGATAGATGATGAGAATTCCATTGATGTAGTTGAATTAATGAAAGGCCGTTTGGAAGTTTATAATCTTGTACTAATGCATTTCATGTACTTTTAACAAATTTTGAGCAATTAAACATTTTGGTCAAATTTTTGTATATTTTTTGCATTTAGGCATCAAACTTGAAAATGTTTTAAATTTGGATTAAGCATTTTATTTTGAATTCATTCTTGCATAATAGGTGATTCAAGTAAAGTAGCATGAATGTTGAGTAGGTAAGTCTTCAACCTTGTTATAATCATGGTATCAGGGAAAATACTAAATATACACACCTAACCAGCTCACAAATTCTTATTGTTACCCTTTTAATCATTGTACCAAACTCATAAATATTTCAAGCTTATCTTGTTTAAACCGTATTCACAAATATATATATTTGAAATTTACCCTTAAGCAAGGGAAAGTATTTATTTTGAGGTGAACAAAAGAGGCCATGTCCCAATATCAATTTAGCACATTTGCATTTTCATGTTTTGTAATGCATGGGGTTATGATGAATTTTTTCACTTAACAACAACTAATTAATATTTAGTTTTCACATTTAATTTTCATTTATTGCACTACCATTTGCCATTTTAAAATTCCTTTGTGTTTTAATGAAGATATTGAATGGTTTTAGTCTTATTTTGTTAAATTTTCACATAAGATGTTGTTGATTTCATATGTTCAATTGTTTGCATTGCCAATTGTACAACTAATTGATTTTCTACACTCATATACACATATCATGCATGTTGTGATTTACCTACCCTTTACTTTACATTTATCAATGTATACCCAATGCAAGATAAATGAGAATGTTTTTTCCTCTGCCCTCTTAACGGGGTAAATGTTGGTCAATTGACCTTCATGCTTACCAGGATTGATAGTTTTGGCGAGCGTATATACCCTTACCCAAATTGGAATGTTTTTAAACCTATCTACCTATACTTGGGTGATTACATTAAATTCAATATACCCACCCAACACAAAGGTATTACATTTACTTGAACTAGAACAATCAGGTTGAACAAATTGGTAGTTGATCTAGGTTTTCATTCACTTATAATAGGATATAAGGTAGAAGCACCTAAGGTTGTTAGAATAAGCATTTTGAGTAAATTAAAGTTTAATCTTCTCCTACATGCATTTTTTCCTTAAATACAAAGCAATTTGAAACTCAACTCAAGTTGAAGCTATTTATAAACATTTAATTAATTAGTTATTAATTTGTGAAAATTTGTTATAAGGAGCTTCTTGAATTGCGAATAAGCTCTTCTACAAATTGTAGTTGTGACAACTCAAATGTTCATTGGAGGATTTTTCATATGGTCAAATAAAGGCCTTTTATATTCTCCAAAAAGGGATTTTTAATATGGTCAAATGAGGATCCTAATATAGATAGAGGTCACATGTGCCCAAACTAAGATCTCAATAAAATAAGGCTATAAAGGTTGTGGACCTAGTGTTGCAGGTATGTCTTTTGCTCATGACTTCAAATATTTTCTTTACAAAATATTCAGAAGCAGGAGGCAGCCAGCCATTCTGATGACTTACTTTGTGCCATAGTTTTCTTAGTTCCTCAGGATCTTGTGGAGTGGCTTTTTACAAAAAGATGTTTAGTCGTATGTCAAATCAAATTGTACGAGATCACACTAGTTTTCTTGGTTCCTCAGGATCTTGTCTCGTCGAGGACAAATTTGTAAACACAAGTGTCTTATGTTCTGCTTAACTGCTGCAGCTAGCTATTGAGACAACCCTGTGCGGGTCTGTCTATTGAGTGGGGTGTGGTGGAGTTGGTGAACAATCCTAAAATCCAAAAGAAGATCTATGCTGAATTGGACACCATTCTTGGAAAGGAGAACTTGATTACAGAGTCAGACACTTGCAACAACAAATTGCCATATCTCACTGCTTTTGTCAAGTAAATTATGAGGCTTCATATGGCGATTCCACTCCTTATCCCCCACATGAACCTCCATGACACCAAGGTTGCTGGATATGACCTTCCACCTGAGAGCAAATCCTGGTGAATGCATGGTGGATTGCAAACACACCCAAAATACTGGGACCAACCTGAAGAGTTCATCCCAGATTGTTTCTTGAATGCAGACATTGAGGTGAGAGGCAATGATTTCTGTTTTCTTCCATTTTGGAGCAGGAAGATGGTCTTCCCAGGAATCATCATCACCATTCCATTGCTTTCAATTGTGTTTGGACACTTGGTCCAGTCATTTGAACTTCTTCCTCCTCCAGGTCTGAAGCAGGTTGATGCCACAGATATATTGCAACACAATCAACTGTGGTGGCCAGGCCAATTTAGCATGACTACTATGTTGATCCCCCCACTAAAACTCCTCCCTCCTACATCTAGTCTTAATTACACATTGGGTGAGAGTTACTTGATATAAAAACACATAAAACATTTTTAAAAAACATGCTTACTGAAAATTTCATATTATTAGATATAATTATCATTCAAAAACATAAATAAAACCCTTGAAAAACATAATAAGTATTTTTTTAAATAGTGTTTGTGATAAGAAAATAGTTATCGTCTTTAGAAGATGCATACTACTTTCATCATTGTGAATTGTTGCCCACTACTATTGTTGCTTTTAAGGTGGGTTTTGTTTTTATTACACAAAACTTTCCCATCTTCAAGCTTCACCCGTGGTGCACACATATTTATATACCATATCCCATTACCCTGAAATTCATATCCCAAAAACCTTATTAAAATTTAAGGGCTAGGGTCCTAGATTTAAGATAGGACTTAAATTTTCTAGGTTTTAGGATCCTAACCCTAAATTTTAATACACATAATAAGCATCTCCAATGCCAACACTAAAATGGCATTTACATAAATATGTTGTGATGTTTTGTACATTATTCCCTATGTTGGATAGAGGCCCAAATAGGGCACATGTGGATCAAGGTCAATTTAATGTTTGCTAATTATTTTCTATGTTTTTCCCTAGTGGGAATATGTTGAGGAACACATTGGGAACCCATGGGAAAGTTAGGAAAATTTGATAGGAACACCATAGCCCAAACAATATTTTGTGGGAACACCAAAATCCAAAAAATTTCAAAATCATTTAGAAATCAACTTTGGAATCATTCACAATAAAACCTGAAGGTGGCCTTGGCCTTAACATGAGATTGGGTTGTTATAAAGGTTGGACTTGTTACACCCAAAACTATTTCTCTTACTAGTATGAAGGTTGACCTTCCCATAGTAGAAAGGTTGGACTGCTTAGACCCATATTGTGTATTGGACCAACACTGGTGTACATCTTGAACTTAACCCTCAAAACAGGATAGCTAACTATAAGCTACATTATTGTTTCACTATTTAAACTAAATTTCAAAATTTTGTATAGGAGACCCTTCTCCTACTTAAAATCCTCTCATATGTTGATGAGAGCCTATATTGGACCCTACAAAAATATGTAAGGCCCTTAAATTTCTAGGAGGATTCTTACACTTTACAAGGCTTAGTATAAGGCTTTGGTTTTCATGTGGCCCATCTACCAATTATTATTTTAAAGTGGTTCTACAGTCATCTGGTTGGTAGGTACTTCCCCCAACCACCACACTTCAGTAACACCCACTATTTTTTATTTTGAATGGGCTCCTATTTAATGGCATGTTCTTATGTTACCAAATTTTGAAAATATTATTTAAAAAATTAAAAGGTAGGCAATAGTTCATTAAGATGGGATGGAAAAAAAATTAAAAATGACATGCAAACCTTTTATCACTAAATTTTGATTCGGTTTCTTAATGAGTGGTCTTGGATGTAGTGGAGGGGTGGGTCACATGGAAAGTGACCCTAAGTAGTCCTAGTCAACTATGCACTAAGCCAAATATGACAGGATTTTAAGTGATTAAAATGGCTTAATGAATTCAAAAGCCAAGACTTACATGCACATTCTAAGGCCACATGAACTTAAATTTGAAGCCTTAAAAGGAGCTCCGAATAAGACCATCTATAATCTATACCATTGGCAAAATCTGATGACTTATAGCAAAGGTGGCCAACTTGTTGGTTGTTGTTGCGTGGGATGGATACTCAAAAGGCATTTCTTCAATTCTCCTTGTACTATGGTCATTACTTGCAAACAATAATGTAAGTTCTAGAAGGTTCAGGTCTTGCATGCCACAGCCATTGCATGAATGTATTTGGCTTTTTTCCCTTGATTTTTATGACAAGAAAAAAGGAGCATGTGCTTGCTTCCCTATATATGCTAGGTGGAGCTATGCACTGCCTTTGTGAGCTACCACCCTTTTTGAGGAGCTAGCAATAAGCAGTCCAGTGTTGGATGGGTAGCCTCCAAAAGGGCCATTTGGTGGGCAGGTAAGAACCACCTTGTTCTAGTTAGTAAGAACCAAATTGGAATTGGGTCTGATTTTCAGAACAAGAATTGGAACTGGACTTTATTTCCTTAAAGAACTCAGGTCTGGACCTGAGTTCCCAATTCTATTTAGGTTTGAAACCAGAATGGCAACTGAAATGAAAAAAAAAATGGTTTTTTGGGAGAAAAAGTGTGATTAGAATCAAGAATTAACTGAGGTTAACTAGGAGTTAACCAACCATTGGTTTCAATCCAGATCAGCAAGACGAAGACAGAAACCGGGTCTGAGTTTCAGAATTGGAATAGGAACTAGGCCTAGAATTTTCTTTTTCAAAGAACCAGACCCCAATTTAAACTACTTATGTGTGGAACCAGAACCAAGATAGTTCCTTTTTTTTTGGTAGAACCATAACCTGAGGTTTTCATAAAAGCAAGGAACCAACCAAGGCTGATCCAGTCCTTAAAGAGAACCACAAAAAACCCAAAATGGTAATGGGATTAAGGATGAACCAATGTTAATACCTTTACAACATAGAATCATACCATTACAAGGGATGAAGCATTGGTCGGTTCATCCCATTTGAAATGCAGCTTCATCCCTTGTAAAAGCTTTCATGATTCTGTAAGTGACAAGCCACATGTCAAATGATGAGATCACATGCCTCTCTAAAATGATGAGAAAACTTACACATTCTGCAATCAAGGGTGTGCATAATTTGTGCGTTCCCTCTCTGCATGGAATTATTCAACATGTGAAGGATTCAGGTAAAGCACACACACACAAACATGACTTTTATCCAATGATTCGAGTCAGAAGCACCAACCCAAAGCTGCATTAGATGATCCACATGGACTACAATGAACCAACTGCCACCACAACCGACTCCATGGATGGTGTGCAGACAGGAAACTCTTTTCCATTGCATTTCAATTCCTTTGCTAATCATGGTGGTTAGCTCAGTTGCTCCTTTTGCTACCTACCTACTTTACTTTACTTTACTAGCTACCCTTATGTACCAACCATCTACATGCACCTACCTACTTGTCTATCTAATAGCCACTCATTATTTCCCTAAGGTCCAGCTACCTACTTACAGGACCTAGCTTTTTACAGGTTCTGTTGAAACCTTCTGAACATCAACTCATCCCCAATTGAGTCATCATAATCATAATGGGCTTCCATTTACGTTTACAAAGACGACAACTTGGATGCCCATTATGACTCAACCGAGTTGATATCTAGTTTTGCCTTGGTAACCCCTTGTGTAAGAAGTAAGTCCTCCTATACATAGGTAGGTAGGCAGGAAAATAGGGAACTATTAGGCAAGTAGATGGTTGATACATAGGTAAGGGCTGTCTTTCCTACCTATCAACTAGCAATCCACTAAAGGTTTGTTAGTGGGTAGGTAGTTTTTAAAAAAAAAGCAACTGAGCTAACCACCATGGTTAGCTCAGGAACTGGAAACTAACAGAATACTGTTTCCTGACCTCTTATAATCCCTACCTACATACTTCATGGTGCACTGGTGGGTTGTGATTTCACTATGGCCACAGGACAACATGCTGATGTCAATGAATTGCCTTCTAGAGCATGTTAATGACTTGGGCCAGCAAAGAAAACCAGCTTTTGTTTGAACAAGGACAGAGGAGGAGACGAGTACCAGAATTTGGAGAATCTTCTTCAACTCTGTGTAGAAGGAAGGATTGATCAGCAACAACCATGTGTTAACTCTCACCACCAACTGGCATCGCCCTTTATGAATACAAAACAAAGGTGTCACCCTGGATCCAGATTTATGGTTAGGTTGTGTTT
>Ga0116229_10006195_pt1 | contig 19325 bp, 18 predicted proteins | sample S1TSphgellanicum_3_FD_87313 | JGI IMG/M metagenome (GOLD analysis project Ga0116229, IMG submission 87313) | Host-associated microbial communities from peat moss isolated from Minnesota, USA - S1T2_Fc - Sphagnum magellanicum MG | ecosystem: Host-associated > Plants > Peat moss > Unclassified... | reverse complement strand
TTCCTCCTATACTTCCCATCCCACACAGCCAGAGAGCAACACTTCCCATGCATTCCATGCACGACCAGCAATAACCTCCTTCCAAAAATGATAAAATCCGCTGCTCTCATTAATGAATGTGACAGCTGGATTAACTCTAGAACCCTGATCAGTGAATCTGGCATTCACACAAAATACATAACCGTAGAATCCTTGTTCGGCCACTCCCTTTCTGGTTACAAGTTATCCAAATCCAATGTGAACAATGATAGTTCAAAACAAGAGCAACTAAGCACACAAATTCTATGTTTTAGTGGTGGGGAATTTGAACAAAAAGTTCAACACATGCTCAAGGCACTATATTGCTCAAGGAACTACTACAACAAATGCTTGAACCTTGCATGTGAACAAGCAAATGCACAAACTACATCTAAATGAGATGCAACAAAAATAGTACACAAAATTAAAAAATTCAAACAATAAAAGGTAGGGGAAATGAACCTTAACTTGTGCATTTTCAATTTCAAAACTTGACCAATAGGATTTCAAATAATATGTTTTGTGCCATGTGACTAGGGAGTCTTGAAATATTTGGGCCTATGGTTGTTGGGGATACTTTTAACATAATTGTGCCCATTCCCAAAATTGACTAATATATTTATGGATTATTGCCACTTGAGCAACATCATAGAATTGACCAGAAAATATAAATATGATGTAGGTATCTTTTATGCATAATTTACAAAATTAAAAAAAATTATGAATTGGTAAAGTGAACTCATGAGCTTTCACCCCTTGATAACAAAATTGTGTATGGATTTCAAAATGATTGATTGGTAGAGTCTCCATTTTAATTAGACAAAATCAAGTTTTAAGAATTTTGTAACATGTCAATAGTAGGTCATTTTTAATGATTTTTTTTTCAATGTTAAAAAATAAATATTTTCAAAATTTTATATCATTATGAAAAAATATTTGTTTGATGTTAGATTTGTGTACATATATATAAATGTTTTTTCTTTAATTGGGAATACACACCTCTTTAAAATTGATGGATTGTTGTTACTTAACCACTTAATCTATTCTGAATAAAAAATACATGAAGATAGATTTTGGGTGATGTTTTTACATATCACAAAATGAGCGACCCACCTTTAAACATGTTATGTTCAAAATGGCATGAATGGGTACTTGTTTTAAATAATTTAACATTGATTAACAACTATTTAACATTAGGTATGAAGGGTGTTTTATTAAGTAATTTAATTTTTGGAAGGATACTATTATAATTAAACCCCTTCAAATCTAATTTTAGGTTACCCCTTTTCTTTGAAAAAGTTTCACTATATTTAAGGGAAGCTCTTAGTTTTGAATCAAATATTTGGAGACCAACAAGTATGATTCTATTTTATGGGAACCCAAAACATCTTTTCCCCAATTTCCTAGGGAAAAAAAACCCAAATGAATTATTTGTGGGAAATTATTGATGAGCTTATTTTGAATCAGTAGCATATTTGGTGTGATAGTAAATTATTTTGGGTACAAGCTTTGAATTGGGAGCATTTATATGGTGGCAGTACTAGTGTCAAATATGACTTAAAAAATAATTTTAAAAAAATTCCATTTGACTACATTTCCAATTTAATAGATTTTTTATTAATGGTTTTGATTAATCCTTGTGTTATTATGTTTAAACTACAAATGTGGGTAGAATTTTAAGGATTTTGTTGGCAATATACTCATCCTAGCTAGATATGTGGTATCTAATTCATGATCTACATTATAACAACCCACAATTAGATAATGGGCAACATGAAAATGGAGGCAAAGTCTAACTAACATAAGCCCAATTTGAAAACTTCTTTTTCTTCAACATTTTTCACAAACTTGGTGACTAACAATAGTTTTGTAATGTCAACAAATACATAAATTCAAATGATGTGAGGGTTGGATTTCATTTGGCAATTTAATTCAGCTCAAATTTTTTTGTCACAATTGTAAATATCTAGCTACAAGTGAATTTAAACAAAAGACATTTATTACAATTTTTTTCCCCTAAGTTCCATTGTCCAAGTACCAGGCAATTTTTTGAAGGAAAGATAGGTGACATAAAAAAAGAGAGAAATGGATTCCCTTTTAAAATGGCATGTAAGTGGCCAGTACGGCACAAGTGACTAAGGATTTGAGATCCTTAATTCAGTGATTTTTTCTTTTGAAGATAAATATTTATCTTAGGGGTTTGGGTGGAAATCCAATCCATTTTGCCCATGAGGCATGTTATTTTTATCAAATTATCTCCATTGTGTACAATAAGAATTGTGGGTCCTAGGGAAAGACTAAGGCCCACTTTCGATGGGGGTCCTGGTTCCAAATTCCTAAGAACCAATTTGGGCCCATTTGAAGCAAATTGAACCTTGAGTTGGACCCTAGCTTGCATCTTGATTCTGCAAATCATGAGCTCTCCTTGATAGCTCTTTTTTTGTGGGGTCTGAACCAATTGGGTTTCCCTCCAAAATGGTGCCATGTAGGTTTGTTTAACCTCAATTTGCCACTTTTTGGTCTCGGACTCTCTCATCTTTATGGGTGTGGGTCCAATTTATGGCTCTCATCTGATAGGATTTGCTCTATTTGATTGGACCAATCTGGACCTTGGACCCTCATCTAAAGTGACCCTTAGTTCCTTGAACATGTAAGCAAAACACGCAAGTAGATTCCTGTTCAAATAGGAAGGCCACTAACAACTTAAGGATCATTTCACTCAATCATAACACTTGACTTCACTCTGCATGGTTTTTGTATTCAATTTATGGATCGCATGCAAAAGATATGGAAGATTAAAATTCAAGTCTTCTTCCAATCACAACAATAAATTGCTACTTCATTTAAGACAACTCTTCAATACAATTTCAAGACACCAATTCCAACAATCTCATTGGCCCAAAATGTTTTTTCTAGACACCTAGGTAGACAAGCTTATGACAACCCAGTACAACAAGTAAATTGCAAGACAACGCCAACAATGCAAAATTAATTCAAGCCACCAATTCGAACAATCTCATTCGCCAAAAGGATCCTTCTTCACACCTGAAGCATAGCCCAATTCCAAGGTCCTCCAAACTTGTGTGTATTTTATATACATTCATACTATATAACCTTTTGTCTTGTAGAGACATGGTTAAAAATTAGGGGCCTCTACCTATTGAAGTGATCAAGGGTCAAACAATGAGAATGCTCATCATAGATTGAGCAAATCAAACTTGCAGAGTGAGTGAGTGATTGAAAAGAAAGAAGGTGGGAAAAGACAACTAAGAAAGGAAATCAACCTATTTGAAGGATGATGTGTGGGAGCACAATGAGCATAAGCACATCAAGGAAGGAAGTTCAAACTTTTTATAAACCTGTTCAAAAGACAATCACCAAGTTTTGAGAAATTAATGAAAATAGATGCATCAGATTTTGTTAGTTTTAGAGTAAAGAAACATGATTCTAATCCAAAATACATGCTCAAACTTTGTTTTGCTTGGATGTCCTTCATGATCATTTATGTGTATCTGTATGTACCATAGTAACTTTGGCAGCTTTGACACTAATTATATAATATTCAGATGTTGAAAATTTTCATAAAATATATTTTTTCAAAGAACAAACATTTTGTTAGAGGAAACTTGGGAAATACACTATTTTCTGACATGGAAATTTTCAAAATAAAATAATTATTCAACACTGAAAAGTTAAAACTTGCCATGGTACTATAGGATTAGGGGTGCTGGTATACCAGCACTTTTAAACATACCAGCTGGTCCTGGTAGGAGGGGGGTTTTTTTTTCCCCATTTTTCATACCAGGCTGGTACTGATATTGGGTCCCAGACTGATACAAGGTTGATATTACCTCAAGTCTCTACACCAGACTAGTACTGGTATAAGGCTGGTATATATGCACACATATAGACCTATATATATAAATATAATGTGTGTGTTTGTCTCAGTTTGCCAATCAAAATGTTCCTCCATTCTACAATTGTAACTCCATTGTTGCTCAACAATGGAGTAGGCACACAAGCTGAAGCATCCCACAAGCAATTGCAGGCACAAAAAAAGAACAATTGAGATTTTCTTTGCTGTCCTGTCACTCCCTCCCCCCACCTCCCATGTTCTTCTGCTCCAGGTTTCATGCTGTTCCAGGCAACTGACACACAAAACCAGCAACTCTTTCTTGTATCACCCAATGGCTGATGATGGGCTTTTGTTGTCTTTGCTATTGGGTCTGTTTGGGAACTGAATTTTTTCAAATGATTGAAGAAGGCCTAATAATGTCTAGAATGGTGTCCTTGGGAGGGGGGGGGGCGGTGGGGGGTCTTAAGTCTTACACAGTGTGTTTAGTCTGGTATATAGACCTGATCCTGGTATCAACACTAGTACACTGGTAGAGCAAGGACCCTAGCAGCAGTCTGGTATGAGCTGAGACAATGCCAGCCTTTATACCAGTCTTTATACCATTGGTCTTATTAGCAAACAAACTCTCTTCCCATTTGAGATGCACCAAAGCAAACAACAGCCTCAAGTTTGATGCTTCCATAGTTGGGGCTGGAACGAACCACCATCGGCCACCAGCACACCATGAGGGATGGATGGCGGGTGAAATAAAAACTCTTTTTTCCGTTCTGTCCCAGTTCCCTAGCTAACCATGGTGGTTAGCTCTGTTTATAGTTTATCAATATCAGCCCAGTAGCTCTTATGTAGGGGTACTAATCATCTACATGCATCTACCTACTTATTAGCCACCTTGCTTATACAAGCTCCTAGAACATGCAGAGCAGAACCATGCAAGTGCTGCACAGGGCACTGCACTGACACCCCCACAAAGTTCCTAGGGGCTATTAACCTACATGACCTATCTCTTTTAGAGGATAAGTTACCAAGGTGAAGCCCAATGTCAACTCCAGTTGCAGTTAGTTCATCTATAACTGAGTTATAACAAGCTTATTAATGGATGATCATTGGTGACGCTTATTAATGGATGGTCATTGGTGTGGCTGTTGGTTCACTTTGCCTGGTAGTTGGTTGATGAATGCATGGGGTGCATGGGATCATGAACCCCCCACCCCCCTCTCGCCGCCCACCACCTAATCCTAGGATTGCTTCCTCCCCCAATCATTGTGCAAGTAGGTAACCTAATAAACCTATGTCACAATTAGTTAGACTAGGGGGGTACTCAAAAATAAAAAACCATTTTGGGGGGCATTTGCCAATCCCATCATTAGTTTCTACCTAATTGTTTTTTTTGGTTTTTCTTTCCTTTTTAAAAGAAAAAAAGGCCTACTTAACTAGATGCACCACTGTCGTCATAAAGGCCTACATACCTAGAAAGACCCTTCTCTCTATCTCCCTCCCCCCACCCTCTCGCTGTCTTCCTGTCTGTGTTTTCTTGCGTTGTTTTGTGCGCAAGCACTTGGAAGTGTGTTTTTTCTCCATTTCTCGATCGAACGCTCTTCTCTTCGGCTGCTGCAGTTTGTGGAAGCAAGCAGTATAGTCGTAAGCTTAACTCTCCCTTTTTTTTTTGACATTTAAAATTTTATTTTTGGAGGTTTGATATTATTATTGTGCTTTGTGGTTGTATATTTTTGGTTGCTAGAACTTGCGACTTTTTTTTCCCCCCCTTCTGTTCTGAGGTTCTTTTTTGAGATTTTTTTAAAGGAAGAACTCGATGTATTAGGATAGTCTTACGACACCAGCAATCAGCATTCAGCCGAGCTTTGCCTGCTGCATTTGCACGCGGAAAGCAAGAGAATCGACCCTGGGCGGATTTTTCTTCTTCTTCCTCCGCCATGGCTGCTGTCGTGGTGCTTATTAGCGGCTTGTAAGCTTGCTTGCTGATATTAAGTCTTTTGCGGCATCGTTTTGTTTCGATTATCATTATCATCATCAGCATCATTATTATGAGCCGACTTGGTAGAGTCGGATATGGCGGCGGCGGAGAGGAAGCCGATCATGCCTTCTTCGTCTGGCAAAGTTGAGCCCGAGTCGAGCATGATCGATCAAATAGCTCAAGTTCTGCAGTTGGTGCAGAAAGAAGCTCCTCTCTCGAAGAAGCAGGCACGGCATTATTGTTCTCATTGCCTCTTGAGAAGATATTCACCTGCTTATAAGAAGAAGAAAAAGTTCGCCGCTACTGTAGAGACTGTTATTGTTACTTGCATTTGTTGTGAAGATTTTGCAAAAAAATTTGTCAGCAGTCAAGTTCAAGGTCAAGCAAGTTTCTGTTGGTTTTTTCTGAAGATGTGTCGCAGTCAGTGCTCAGGGTTATTGGCCTTTTGAACATTACTATGGCAGGCTGCTTTCTGCGATGACGCTTGCGTGGAGCGCTATTTGAAAGCGCGGGGGAACAATTGCCGTAGGGCTGCAAGATTGCTAAAGGCCACTCTCAACTGGCGGGAAAAGATCAACATTGGTAATGACATTTTCCTTCCACACACATGTGCGTCAAATAGTGGATATACACTTACACAACTGCTATAGGGCTCGTAGAAATCTAGTCTTTTGATGTGCTGTAAGCAAGTGCGGCTGATCGCCATCTGATCGGAAAAGAACTCCATGTGTGACTTCCTATGGACAGGTTACTTGATAGCAGATGAATTCCCCGCTGAACTTGCAGCAGGAGCTGCTTATGTTGCTGGCTTCGATGACGATGGTCGTCCTGTGTTGGTATGTCCTGCAATAATTTTACAATGCCTCTTGGGGAATAATGTGATTTTGCCTCTTATGTTCTTGGGATTGTATCCCTGTTTGGTGGCAACTGGAGGCTAGGTTACAGCTCCCACTGCATTTTTTGCATTGTTTCTTCAGATTGCAGCCTTCAGCATCTCCAGATATGGTTATGCCGGGTTTTCATGTGGAGATTTTAGATGTTTCTACCACTTTGACAATGCACATTTCCCTCAGTCAATAGTATTGGTTCCATGTTGTGCCTCATGTTCCTGTTTGATGCTACAATTGGGTGCTCACCACTGTGCATCTGAAGTCAGCTCCATGAAGTTACAATCTTCTGGGCTGCTTGTTCAGAGTCTTGTGCAGTCTGTTTCGTGGTCTAAAGTACACTCGTAGACGAAGTTGAATTTTCTTGCAAGAAGAGCTGGTCTTCTGATACCTCTGCCCTGTTTTATTATTGCAGATTATAAAGAAGAAACCAGATCATATCGCCAATCATACTCAGAAACAGTAAGCTTTTGGTTATAGGTAGAAATGAGAATGAGCGGGCATGCTTGGACAGTATTTTTGATCTCCATACTGTGCAATATCTATGGGAAGACGGGTATCTTGTTTGATTATGTGAGTCAACTTGTATGTCTTGAAGTAGGGTTTCGTCAGGAAAGTGCAACACTGGAGTGATTGTGCATTTCTTAGGGACTTCATCATTTAGTGGTTGAACAGCAGTTGAGTGGTATTTGATTGGAGTATTGGTGATTGAACAGATATCTAAGGTTTGTGATCTTCACGCTGGAGGTTGCTGTGGCTGCGATGCCTCCAGGAGTTGACCAATGGGTCCTCATTCTAGATGCTGGAGGTAAGCTTCCTTTTTCTTGTTGTCCTTCGCTGATTCACTTCAATGACTCAGGCCAGAGATAACTTTCATTGAAACCCAGTTGACATGGATATTCAGCAGCTTTCTCTTTTAAGGAGGTGAAGCTAAAACCTGATGCATTACTGTGGCACAAAAGCACTGCATAGCTTATGATCACACATGCTGCTAGACTTAACCTACTACTTTGACCACTTCTGTTGTGCTGGGAGTGCAAATCATCGAAGTGATGGAGGGAAAAAAGTACAGCATGCTCCTTAGCTTGTGCATTGTGCTGAAATCTTGCTTCCATGAGCTCATGCAATATTCTGAAGGCTGGCTTCCATCCTTTTTGATGCCAGAGCTTCTCTAAAGTCAGAACATGGCTTAGATGGAAAGAACTGGTGGACACAGAACCTCTGTAGAAAGACTCATCTGTTAGGTCTTTGCTTGCAAATATCATGATTTGCCCTCCTATTTGGACTGTAGGATAGCTCCAATCCATATCTGCATGATACAGGACATCCTACAGAGAGGATGGTTGACAAAAAAGACAGTAAATTTGTTTCACAGGGAAAAAAGTGGCAAAAAGTTCCTAATCCACACTCTTGCTTTTACAACTGGTAATGAAGCAAGAGTAAATTGTATACATTACTGCTGGTGTGAGGCATGAAAAATCACAGTTATTATTAGTGAGTTTTATGTGGTCATGCACTTACACTGGGCAATTGGGTGCAGGCTACTCAAGGATCAGTGCTCCATCTCCAAGTGGAATTCTTGCCACATTAAAGATTCTTGCTGATCATTATCCGGAGAGGCTGGCAAAAGCCTTCATTGTGGATGCCTCCTCTATGTTCTACTATGTTTGGAAGGTGGGCAGGCTACTCTGCATATGTATGAACTGGTAGAATTGTATGTGCTGCAACAGAACTGTGAACACCATGCCAAGTCTTAATGTCATTACTGACCTAGCTGAAATTTTGCCATTTAAAAAGCTTCTCCAGAATCTACTGAGGCATTGACTGACCTTTGGACAATCCAGGGAATTTGCACATTTGTTGACCACTCCACACGAGGAAAGTTGAGCTTTGCATATCTGAAAGATTACAGGCTACCTTTAAAACCACAGCAAGCTCTCAAGGTCACTCCTCCATCCTCACCAACTACTCCCTCTCCTAAACAGGCCTCTCTTCCAGACAATTCCAGACTTCCAAGCTCTACTTACAACTCCACCCCAGGTCAGTTCTGGAGTTTCTTGATCTGATAGGTCTTTGATGACCGACATCAACTTTCCTTTGTATATAATATAATATTGATGTTGGCATCCTGTTTGTGTGGGACTCATCTTTCTTGTGTGCCATGCTTTTGTCTATCTTAGAATTCTGCAGCAAATCTCAAATTTAAAGTTGGACAAGCATTTTTTCATATTTGTCTACTGCAGCCTCCAATACCAAAACTGAATGGTTCCACTATGTTACATGCAGGTTCTGGTGAAATTCCTCATTCTCCTTTGTATGATGCACATTCTCCAGAGATAAGCATGAATGACTTTGGAGATGAACCTGAATTGGTATCCAGTGTTAGGCAAAGGTCTTTTTCTTTTTCTTCAGCAACTGATCCCACACAGCACTTGCCAGAACCAAAAGAAGAATGTTCAGCTAATTCCATTAAGGACAATCTGTTGGTAAGCAACTCTGATGTTCCAGTCTCAGTTCCTGCAAGAACAAGGAGACAAAAAGCTCCATCATCAGATGGTTCATTATCAATACAACATTCAAAGAAGAATCCCAGGGGTTTATTAGAGGAAGACGGAAACAGAGGTGTCAACGTGTTCCAACCTTACTTGAAGTTTCTCCTGGCACCTTATGATCAGGCCACATACAGAGCATTGATGAAGCCTCCCCTTGGTGGGCTGGCATCTATAATCTCTAGAGATTTGAAGTACCAATATGATTCCTGACGCCATCTAGACCTAGGTTTAGCTGTGCAGATGTCATGGATGCACTTCACCCTAGTGTTCACATTCCTTGTTTACCATTAAGTACTTGAACTTTTCTTGTGTCTTCTTTCCATGGGGAAAAGAATGAAGGTGCCTTCATGTTAATTGTGTTCATCAGAATTTTAGCAAGTAGTCAGTCACCGTGCTGGTTCTTTGTTCGCTGGAATTGCAACTCGGTTTAGTTTCCAGCTGTTTCAGAGAGGGTACAGAGTCAGGAAAAAGTCTGTTATCTCAGCTTGAAGGAAGGAGTTCACAGATCTGGAACTGTTGACCAAATTCATGGTTGGAACTTGGAACTCATCTATCCTTTTGGATTTGTGCATTGATGTTGACACTAATTAGCATGTCAACATCAATGTTGTGTGTGGTGAGCTGAATTGATCAACTGGTTGCAATGGCCTCCCATGTGTAGGTCAATTTGGAAGAAGAAAGCAGCATGTCAATTGAGAGCAAGAATAACTATCTTTACTTCACATCATGGTACAGTCTTCCTGTTCATCCCTTTTTTGGTTTACACTAGTGGGTTGACAGATTCCAAGAGATGTTAAATTGTACCAGAGGGTTAGAGTGTTGTGATATGTACATGATACCAAGGCTTTGCAATTGTTCACAATTGGCATGAACCTTGAAGCCAAAGAGAGGCTGCAAAAGACCAATTGTATTCAATTGAATTCGTAGGTCAATTGAAGCATTGTAGTAAATGGTTGACCACTTTGCTAAGTGCTTCCCAGAAGTACGAAACCCAAGCACTTGCCTGCCAGTTAGCACACCGTCACTTGTCTGTGAAGTGCCATATGACTTTTTCCAATGCTCTTTGTGTTGTAAGAACAAGCCCAGCACCGGCCCTGTAACTGTATTTAGCACACCCACTCTGCACTGTTACATTTCTCCCCCATCTTCATCCATGAACCTGAAAAGATGGATTGTTTAAAGTGAGACTAATTAACTCTCACCACCTGGGCCACTCATTGTGGTTGGTCAATGAGAAGCAGTTATTTATTGCTGAGAAACAGTCATTTCTTGTTACAGGTTCTCTTGCAGGGCACTCTGAAAATCTCAATTTTAACCAGCCCGAAAAAGATTCGCAATGTTTTTCTGTAGATCTTTCGGGTTTAGGGTTTAGGGTTTATCCAAAAAGGACTTTAAAGGTCAATTTACTACTGCTGTTGGGCTGCTGATGTTGGATTCTGAGACTGGGTCCACATTGCCAAAATGCTAAGTCAACATTTATCACTTTGTCAAGTTGGCTTTGCTAACTTGCTGGCGAGTCCACATTGCTGTATGGCCAACTACACACTGCCAAATCATAACCTCTATATGACCATTGCCACCAAATCACAAACTCTACATTGTCAGTAATGACAGCAAGTCCACAATGCTGTATCACCTACTCCATGCTGCCAAATCACCAACTCCACACTGCCAAATCATGAACTCTACATCGTCAGTGCTACATTGCCAACTGGACTTCATCTTGCAGACTGCCTGACGGCTCTTCAACTGCCCAAAATTAAGAAATGTACAGGCTGCTCAATGCTGAAAATTCATTACTTAGCTGCTCAAACTTTTGCCTCAAAAGACAAAACCACCAATTTTCAGGCTGCTTTACGATGGGCTTAAAGATGGGAAGCTGTGGAAGTCTCATAAGATGTAGATTGGATACAAAGCAAGTTAATATATGCAGATGGTTCCCACACAGGTAAGGGCTAGTTCGTTGTTAGTACGTGGCTAGTAAAAACTGAAACTGACCTAATCACTGTGATTAGCGAAGGAACTAGACCCAATGGAAGAGTGTTTCCTGTCCATGCACCATCCATCCCTGATGGTGCACTGGAGGTGAGTGGTTCCAGAAACCTAACGAAGAATTGGATTATGACACCCAGCACCCCACCAGTGCACCATCTAAGGAAACCTGGTTTGATGTAGTTGTGGATGAACCACAACTACCGGCAACCTATCTTGGAAACCCCTCTACTTCCCCCTCACATATCTAGGTAACTATTTAAGTGGGTAAGTATCATAGTTATGTAGGTAAGGCACTTGATGCCTACTAGGTAGGCAGATGCATGTGAATGGTTAGTACTGAGCTAACCACTCTGGTGAGCTATGGCACAGGAATACAACCCAAAAATCCATCTTTCATTGTGCGCTGGTAGGTGCTGGTTCACTCTGGCTCATTTCTGGTTGCTTCTTTACCAATGTTGGGAAGTTACTAGAAACAGGAACAGACCCCTGGCAGTTATCAGGGTGATACTTAGGATTCCAAATGGCTTTTCACGAGAGATAAGTAGACGTGTCAGCACAGCAGTGGCTGCCCACCACTGGGTTACAATTCATAATTCCTGTCCTCTTTTGCACTTGCAAGAAAAGCTATCTCCTCACAGAGGATTCAATCCTGATTGTTATTTTGTCCCATCAGGGGGTTTATTTTGTCTCTTGAAAAGTGGTTAGGCCTGGTAACTGGCAAGAGGGAACCAGTTACCGCACAGAGTCAGGGGACGCACACCTCAACTATCAACAGTAACCAACTCCCTGTCGCCAATCACTTAATATGTAACAGTGGTTCTCAAAAAATCAAATAATTAACCAGCCATAAAACCATCAGTTCATTGCTGGTCCTTTCATGAAAACTGCCAGTCCTTCAAGGGTTTTGAAATAACTTGGATCAGCTGTTCTTTTATTCTAATTTTTTCAAAGACCTGGAACTGGAAGTTCTATATAAATTCAATTAACTGGGCAATTCTTCTTAACATACAGTCTGCTCAGGAACTGGTGCATGAATGTGAGTCTGACTCCTCTCAGTTTCCTTGACTCATGCTAATTAGTAGATTAAGACCAGTGTTGGGTCTGGTATATAGCATCAGAGACTGGTATGAACTATGAACCCTGATATTCCTGAACACAGAATAAGAAAGACCAGTCTGGTATGATCTAAGCCTGGTACCAGCTTAATACCAGTACCAGCTGGTATCAAAATAAGTTGATACCAGATCACCACCGATTACCTTGTAATTTAAGCAGAGAATTTTTTTGTTCAAAGATCCAGGAGCATGGTTGCACAGTGCACCTCTTTGGTAGAGTCAAAGTTCATGTAAGCTGTCAGAAAGGCTAAAGTGGTCTTTTTTTCTTTTGAAGCACAACAGCAGACCCAACCTAACAAGCCGTTGGCAACTCCCAAGTCAAGTTCATTGGCAGAGGGCTGGCAGGAGTTTCTCCTACACTCCACTGGACTTTGAGGACCCAGGAGGACCTTGTTGAGGTCCAGGGGTCCCAGAATGGGCTATACCGGCGAGCCATCACCCCGGGGGTTAAGTGGAAGTGTTTTCAACTGGATCTTTTATGCTAATTGACTTCACACCATAAACATGGGGCAACAGGTGTTTACACAAATCTAGATGACGTTCAGTCATCTGAGAAAACGCTATGGCATGCCAAATGTTTGAGGTTCAACTGATTCAAATGCCCACCCTGATTCCATATCCAGTTTTTTGCAAAGAAACTTCTTGCTATTGCAATCTTGGAATGTTGAATTTCTTCCGTAGGTGTCACTGTCAATCTGTTTCTCCTCTGTCTTACACTAAAAGGAAGGAGCAAGCACATGCCAAAAAACCAAGAAGCACAAATTGCAAACTGCAATGGTACATACAAAATCATTGAACTCAAACAAGATTAGATGATAGGAGCAGACAAATGTGGATGAAACTGCAGACTCAATCAGCGTCAGAAAGTTTTGTTTCTTTCTTAATGTTTGGACAAACCAGCACTGCTCATTGCCAGACAAGGAAATACATGATGGATTATGTGGTAAAGACTTCTCTGCTGCCATTTCGGTATTCTGGGCCACTGCCCAAACTACTTCCTAATAAGTAGAGCAGCATGCAAGCCAACTGCTAACTTCCCCTAACCTTTGCCTGGTCCATACATTCCAAACCCTCAATTTCCAAAATATAGCTGGTGATGCCCAGTATCTAGGTGTCTAACATTACATAATAAGGTCAGGAAGCCATTTTACTCCAAAGATGACAACAGAATCCTTGGTCTTTTTCAAGCTCATGACAAATACTCATATCCAAATATGCCCCTTTATTTACGGCACAGAAAAATACAATTTGTTTCCATTGTGGTACAAAGTTTGTTCAAAATTTTGCATTTATATTTCCCCAGAAGCATGCAACCAATGGCAGCTTCTCTTTGCTCAAACCTAAGGCATGAGGCCTGCCCATTGACTCATGTTCAACAAGGAATGGGTATTCAACTTTACACTAAGACCTTGAGCAGTGCACTAATGCTTTGCCTACCCACAGGAAAAACTCAGTTTGATATAACTAGCAAACTTGAACAATGGAACCCCACTCATGATCTTCTAAATGGCAAAATTTTCATAATGGGATGGATTTGCAGAGTTAGGTTTAATTTGTCATTGTCTTATTATACAGAAGCACCTGAACTGGAACAATTCAGTCAACCACCGCTCTTCTTGGGATGGTCTTTCAATTTGACCTCCTTGGTAAACATGCGTGGAGCAATCGCCATTGACATCAGCTCTTGGAAGAGAAGTTTGCATGCATATGGTATGTGCACCTGCCAAACAGCCTTGAAGTTTCAGAACTCTAACTGAAAGACCTTGTATCAGAACAGTAGCCAAAAAACACCAAGCATAAACTTTGAACTGAGAATTTTTATGGGGAAGTGTTCTGGACTACTTTACACTTTAAGGAGCAGCAGTAGAAATCACCTGCACAATGTCTGTCTTATTCTTACAGCCTCGACACTCATAGGTGTTTTTCTTCAGATTGGCAATTGCAATAATACCACAGTGTTCACACACATGGACACGATATGCATCACTTTGATCAAATAGACGCTCTTTCAAGAAGTGTGCCGCCCCATGAGCAATCATACAGTCTCTCTCCATCTCCCCAAATCGCAGACCTCCATCTCGAGACCGACCTTCAGCAGGCTGACGAGTTAAGATCTGAACAGGTCCACGTCCTCGTGAATGGATCTTGTCGTCCACCATGTGCTTGAGTCGCTGGTAATATGTGGGACCCAAGAAGATATGGGCACTCAGCCTTCGACCAGTATGTCCATTGTACATGACCTCGAAGCCCCGCATTTGGTATCCACACTTGTGAAGGGCCTTGCTAATATTATCAACCTTTAAACCCACAACTGATATTAGAACATCAGTAACTTCTACAACTCCTCCATCCTGCATGCATGATAACAGACATGGCACTACTGTGTCACGATATACAAGCTGTATGATGATAATAAAGCATAAGTCCTTACTGTCACATCTGTGAATGGTGTGGCATCACCCTCCTTGCCCATATGTGCAGCCACTTTGCCCATGATGCACTCAATGAGCTGACCAATGGTCATGCGGGAAGGAATAGCATGTGGATTCACAATGATATCAGGTGTAATCCCCTCTTGCGTCCATGGCATATCTTCCTGAGTATATGTCATGCCTACTGTGCCCTTCTGTCCATGACGACTACTGAACTTGTCCCCTATTTGTGGTATACGGATTGACCGAACCCTGATTTTTACAAACCGCAGACCATCGGCATTGGTTGTCAACAACACCTGCATCACCCACAAACTTCTCAGATGTCTATCCATTAACAATGAAATCTCTTAACTCTCCCCAAGGCCAGAGTCACAAGTAAGCAGAAACAACCTCAATCCCAGCAGTCTCCTTGGCTAAAAAGGGAGATATAACTCAATCATATCAAGATAGATCAGTAGAGAGAAAACCTGATCAATCATGCCACTTTCACTATGGCGTAAACAAGTGCTCTGGTCACGTTTTGTGTAGCGCTGTGCTTGACTTGCATTGTCATCCTGGGGCAATGGTGTTGTCTTCCCAATGATCACATCCTCACCTGACACTCTTGTACCCTAAACTCATCACATGCACATAAACATAAGATTTCAAATGCACCCAGAAACCTCCACTTGCATAAAACTGCCAAAATTGCCAAGCTAGTAGCCATCCTCCAGAAGGGTGTGCCTTGAGCCCACTTATTTTTGCAACCATCATCAATACCACATAACATGAACATACCAATGATGTGATGACCTCCATATCCTGATTGCTGACTGTAAGCAAGTTTTCACAACTCATGAGGCACTTTGTAACAAAGTATGGAACATCATTCTAACTTTTCAAAACAGGCACTACAGAACAGGAAACCATACAGGGGGGGCAAGTCCATCATCGTCCAGCTTGTCATAGGATCCATGTCGCATGCCCTGCCATCAGCAAGATAATATTGTTAACTAAGAGGCATTTGGAACTCATACATATTTCAAGATGTCTAGCACCTAGGCTACAAACCTATTCCAGTGTGCTTCCTTCCATCCCACCAGCACCAACTTCATACACATGCGAAGTCTCACAGAAATTTCTGGAGAAGAAAAATGCTGACAGTCATTTTTCATTACTCTTTGTCATCATGGCAACTCACTGTAGTATTCTCCCGGTTTGGTCTCTCAAACTCTTCCTTTATTAGAGTGCCTTGCTTCTTCTCCTCATCCCTGCCACAACACACAGTTCAAAATCTGAGCTACATCTCATTTAGCAGCGTAGTACCATATAGCATAATACAGGTCTGATGCATCGAACAGAATGATCAAGTCCCTACCTCAAGTTTGCTAAGATTCGTAAAAGACAGACTGCTGTCATGAAATTGGGATAACCATTTTTCTCTTCCCAAATAGAATAAGCAGGGTTCAAGAAAAATAAATGGCTGTTAAGTCACTTTGAAGACTACCTGTAGGAACGATAAAAGATGGAGCGAAAGAAGCCTCGGTCAATTGAAGACTGATTCATGATAACGGAGTCCTCCTGATTGTAGCCAGAGTAACAGGCAATGGCCACCACCGCATTCTAAAACAACCCCACATCTCCATTATGTTACTTCTGCTCCTCAAACATATCATATACACTAGTTCTAATTTCACATAAAATGCATTCAAAAAACAAAAAGTACTGCATTTGGAGAGGCGCGACATTCAGTAACTATACCCAGGTCGTACCCAAGATTGTGAATTAGTCAGATGGGGGGAATGGGAAGAATACTTACAATGCCTGCAGGAAGCTGGCGAAAATGTAGATGCTCCATTGCTCGTGTAGTCACCAATGGTTTTTGAGGGTAGTACAACACATATGCCAGAGTGTCCTGATGATTTTCATGGTGTCAGCAGCAATTTCTCTCAATTTTCTCAGGCTACATAAACTTTTGTTGCAAAGAAACAGAACATTCAAATCAGATACAGAATCCCATATCCCTTTCTTTGTGTAGCCCAAAACACTCAAGCAAATTTGACCTGAGACTGTCGCAGAAGGCAAATAGGCCATGACCCAGCAGACTTACCATTCGAAGTTGATAATTGGTCACGTAAATTCCCATTGCCTGCTTTCCCATTGCTGACTGGTAGGTGTTACGAGGTGACTGCAGGACAACGCAACATTCAAAATCCCTTGTAAAATTCAAATGCAAGCAATTTAAAAAATTACCCAACAAAATGATCTACAGAGGGGTGGGTAGATGGGATTGCATGTAAACTTCCAGTTTCAAGCAAACAGCGCACACATATCACAACAATTCAGGGTTTGGACTGTGGAAAGGAAAAGCTCAAAAATCCGCCCACTAGCATCAACTGCAAACCTGACATTGGAATACCAAACAGATTGGCTGGTCAGAGAAAAAGCAGACCTGATTGTGATCAGGAAATGGGATGATGGAGCCACAGACCCCAAGGATCATGGAGGGATGGATTTCACAATGTGTGTATGTGACCGAAAATGATGCCTCCGGGTTGTTTCTTGCATTGACAAGATCCTGCCAGGGATTCCAACCACAGTCAGTCACTCTATAGACCAAAGCATTTCAAGACCATAAGTGCATACATAATAACCATTATGCCTTTGCCTGCCCCCACCTTCCCCCTTTCAACTGTTTCATTGATGGAGTCAACATGAACAAGGGTGGCCAGAAGCTCTGGCAAGTCATTATTGCAAGAAGAAAACCACTTGTACACTAGGCATACCGCAATGGTCATGGAAATCATAGTGGTTTCTTCCTCCTCTGTATCCACATACTCGATGAATCCTTTGGACACCAAATCGTACCAACCACTTTCAGTTGCCTCCTGCATGTTGAATCATTAAAACTGAAATGTTACATTCCTTTCATATACTTGTCACAGCCAATATGAATAGCCAAACACATTTGGATTACAATTCTGTAGAAGTATAGAATATGAATTTTACCTTCTGCTGCAATGCCCGAACATCAGATTTCTTGATTAAAAGGCGTTGCTTCTCCACAATGAAAAGAGGACGACTACAGCGACCATAATCAGTGTAAAGGCGCAGTTCTTTCAAACGAGTATCTCGGACCACTCCCACTTCTGTGTTGACATCCACCTGCCAGGAGACAAACATCAGCATCCTCCTAAATGCTGTTTACATGCAATCCAGTAGCTCCTACATTGCATGTAAACTACTGATTCCAGATCCAAGTCCTACATGATCTAGACAGAGCCAAGGGAAACCAGTGTTAATGTAAACCTGACGGCGAAGCTGTCTAAGTGTGCGCACGAGCAGCTCAGGGTCACGATGAATTCCAACCCAAGAGCCATTCACAAAGATTTTTGTTGAGTTGGGTATTACAGCTGGAGATATTTCCTGCACCAAAACCATCAGTCAGATGAAGGCACTGGTTTACTGAAGCTTTAAATTGGATAAGAAATAAAATATAGATCCAAGCCAAAGATTTTGCATCAGTTCCAGGAGATGTCCATAAACCTCAAAGTTTTCTGTACTCCACTCTTCCAAAAATTCCAAGATGGGATTGACAGCTGAGCCTACGGTGATGTAGGCCATAAGTGCCAAGTTCTTCACAAGCCCACATGCCTGCCACCATACAACCACATCTGTGTCATAGGTTCTGAATTGTAAACTTGCCATCAAATGTAAGAATACTTACAGAGAGATTCCCAACTTGAGTGCCATGAGTAGGGGGAGACTTTACACACCTGGCCCTCAGGTGTTTCTGCAGGGCACATCATTCCCCAGTGAGAGTTATGCAACTGTCGAGGCTTCGCCAGCTTCCCTAAACAGACCCACAACATGCAAAAGGATTGCACAAGTCATTACCAAAGCAAACAATGATATGACAGAGTTGCACTCAAGGAAATAGAGATGAGATCATACCCTGAGATTCAGTCCATACACTTTATTTGGTTCTTAAGAGCTCACCTTCACGACCAATAGGAGAGTTAAGCCGCCGCAAGTGAGAAAGAGTTGAGGCATATGTCAAGCGATTGAGCACCTATACCAGGCAACAATCAGCATGCGATGAGAAAATTAACATGCATGCTTGACTCACCCATCTGTGACAATTAGCTCACAAGCACCCTAGGCAGCCAGGCACAGCTCTATACAAGTCTTGACTAAGACAAAAATGTCAATAAATTCAGCAAAATAGTCAAGCTAACTTTCAAAGTGCATCCAACATAATTTCTCAGAATCAGACCAAGAAAAATAAGATTCAAGTGATGATCATCTGCCAAATGTGTAAACCACGGTGGTTGCAAGTTGGAATAACCAAGATGCATCCATACCTGCTGCATATCTAGTGACAGAGAGATATACAACCAAGATATCTAAAAGCAAAACCTCACCTGTGATACACCTGCCCTTACACCTGCCGTATTTGCTTGGCCCCAGTTTCCAGTAGCCAGAGAATATTTCAAGCCACTGGTGATGGTCTTGG
>Ga0116229_10006193_pt1 | contig 19332 bp, 4 predicted proteins | sample S1TSphgellanicum_3_FD_87313 | JGI IMG/M metagenome (GOLD analysis project Ga0116229, IMG submission 87313) | Host-associated microbial communities from peat moss isolated from Minnesota, USA - S1T2_Fc - Sphagnum magellanicum MG | ecosystem: Host-associated > Plants > Peat moss > Unclassified... | reverse complement strand
TTGATGGGTTAGGTGGTTTAAGTTCCTAGCTTAGGTAGGTGGTCTCAGTGTTTTGTTTAGGTTAAGTGGCCTAAGTAGCTTAATTGAAATTCCTAAATGCGTAACTTAACCTAGCCTAGGTCCCTAGGTGCCTTGCTTAACCTAGCTAGTTTCACCTAATTATGAACTAAGGGGTTAGCCTAGTGAATTAACTATTAGTGAATTTGATTAAGGAATTCACTTGTATGTAATAATTGGTCTCATTTAATAAGGGGCCCATTGTCTCCATGGTAAATTTGTCCAAGTTCATTCAAAATCTAATTAAACATAAAAACTTGGATGCATATTCATGTAGTGATGAAATTCATAATAATCATTTCACATGAGATTTAATATAATTTGAACCATGTTTGTCAACCGCATAATTAAAAGGCATTCATTTTGTGAAAATTTAAATTACAAGTCCTTAATACCAAAAGTTAAACTCAAAATTAAATGTGGTACACATTTTCGCAACATTTATATTTTACATATTATAATATTGAAATCAAAAGTGCTCAAAGGGGGTCCCTACAATGTGCTTTACCATAGAAAATTCTAACTAGATTAAAATTCACCCAAACATCATGTCACCAAAAGAGAGGGAAGAGAGTCAGAGAGAGAGCGATGCACCAACACAGAGGCAACCGGACATGGCGAACGCCCAGACCCAGATCAGATCCGAGCTCCCCGATCCTCTGACTTGCACCACAATCCCCACCCTAACAATCTATAGAACTCATCAGTATACAACACCTGACTCTTCAACAAGAATGGTCAGCTCAAAATCAAGATCAACACATCGGAATACAGGGAGCAGATCTCTGTACTCCGAATCAGATTAACAAAACAAGGACTGTCTCATGTCCGATCTGCAATGCACACCATCTTGATTGTAACGGGAGCTTCCAGTGATGCGTGCGAGGTTAGATACCTCAAGTGTTCACTCAGTCCGAAGAGCCTCTAAACCACATTCCTTACCCACTACTCTCACTCTCGGCATCTCAGGACCCAGCACCTAGAAACCCAGCAACAACCCTCCGAGATTTCGGACGTGGCCCAACAGCAAACCAAACTCACAACGAATCCTCTCACACAGACAACCCCATCATGCCCTCTCAACAGATCTGCAGGCACAGACCCCTCCTGCCTCTCATTCTGCATAAAAGCTACGCTCTACTGACCACAACTCGGATGCAAACGAATCCCCACAGAAGCACGTTCAGCTATCAAATCTCTCCTACCTCTCATACATCTAAGGCTCGGACCTCTTAGAGTTCTCATCAGCCCTCAGCATCACCTTGCTTACAAATTGCATCAGGAGATTACACAGCCACTCAGCAAGATGCTGGCGCAGCGGAAGGAAATCAACAACTAGCTAAGCAGCTCTCGCCCACCAGAGAGAACAACACACCCCCAAAACTAACATTCCGAATGCGCAGCCCGATCAGCCAAAACTTCCTCATCAGGAACGCCACCCCCTCAACATCCCGGCCGTTACGTGCTTGGCTTCCCGCTCAAGCTTTCCCATGCACCGTTACAAGTTGCACGTCCCCAAAATCATAAACTTGCCGCCTCGCCCACGTCCCCATTCCGGCGGGTTTAATTCCTTTAATCCTTAAAGCAAAAGATCAGATTCACAAACCCAGGAGTTGTCACCAGGGCCTCGTTCAACCACCCCCTTTCCGGTCACAATCATGTTATGTATTTTTTTCAAAACTATCTAATGGTGGTTAGGAGGATGATTAAAAAACATATTATACCTAATATATTATAACCATGTGGTCATGGAAAGGTTATATAGTGTTAATTCAAAAAAATTATAATTAAATAATAATGTTTAAAAAATTTTAAGGAGAAACAATTATACAAAGATGAAGACATTATCATTTTTAATGTACAAATAAAGAAATTTTTAAATTATTATTTTAAAAAATTTGAAAGCATTTCAAAGGTACATGGTAAAGGCAAAGTTCAATTAATTTTTAAAATTTACTTATATGATCCTTTACTTTTAAAAAATATTATGGTCATTCTAAATTATCATTTTATTTTTGAAAGGTTATATTTAATTTTAGGATGAATGCAAGATAAGGTGAATCACTTTTTGCGTTGCATTACAAGTTTTTGCAAAGTTTCATGCATAACATGCCATAAAATCATCATGATGCCAAATTTGGCACTGAATTAAGATTTTCAACTTGAATAAAAAGACATTTACATATAAAATTGTAACATATATTCTCTAAATATAGAGTATTGAACTTTTGAAATTGAAAAATATATTAGTCTTTTGTTTGTGGCCTTATACAAATACATTTTTGTTTATGAATATTTTTGGGTTACTTTATAGGGACTCAATAAATGACATATTAAAGCAAAAACAACATAAATATTTTAAAAAGCTAAAAGAAAACCTTAACCCAAAAAAGATATGGACTTTCAAATGTTTTAAAATGGACCTTATTCTCAAAAGTCCATATGATTTTTTTTTTGATGGATTTTAATATTTTTTTTTCTTAACATATCAAAGAGTTATTTAGTTGGGGTTTAATTCACATAATATTTATTGTCTTATTAACCACGTTTAATCCCCCACTTAAACAATGATATCACAATAGACTATAATTTTAACATTATCGAATGGACTTATTATGGACTATTTGTATGCTAGAATTGGTCCACCTTACCTTGCAACCACCCTTCATTTTGAAAGGGAAGTCTTCTAAGCATATGCAAAAGATAATAATAGTTGTAAAAAAGTTGAAGGTTTATGAATTTAATCATAATTTTATAAATGTACATTTTATAATCATTTTATAAATTTTATGAAATATACCATAATAGCTAAATTAAGCTTTTAATTTTAATTTTATGATCATTTAGTTCGATTATGAAACGGAGGTTTTCAAAGGATATATGAGAAAGAAATAAAAAAATAATGGTAAAATAGGTGAAAACTTTGAAAAGGTATTTGAAAAATAGGTGTTAAGGTAAAAGTAATGATAAAAGTAAATTTAATGTGCCTTTTCATATCCATGTAGGTTAGTAAGGGAAGGGAATGAAATAGTTAGGTTTGGAATATTCATTTTTAAAACACACAAGATAATGTCATGAATGATTGAAGCCATAGATTCTAGATAAATCCAAAGAATGACACTTGTAAAATTGTTTTGAACACACAAAAATTTCCAACACATTTCAAGTCTTTGTTCACAATTTTTTTGTTCAATTCATTGAAAGTGTATCATGCATAGTCATAGCCAACATAGCCAATGCTAGTGCACTACTTAAAATTGAGTTTTCCAATTTTCATGTTATAGAACTTTGTACGATGTTAATAATAAAAGAGATCATTGGCATATGAAATCATTAATAACATCAAAATAACTAGTAGTTTGCACATGTGAATTCATTATTAAATAGTGCCAATCAAATATGGGTGATGTATGGTTATAGCAATGGGTTGCTTACCTAGTTACATATTCCATTGTGTCAATATTTTTCAACGTTATTTAATTAACATGATTTCACAAGCCTCAATTAAAGGTTAACATTCAAGTTTCCAACAAAAGTGGAGTTGCCAATAATGACTCTTGTGGGTTCTCACAACTTAGGAGGTTAAAAGATTTTTTTTTTACTTCACATGATGAGTTTATATGAAAATCTTAAAGTGTTCAAATATTGCTTCACTTTTTTAAGAAAACCATAGACTTTCTAATTAACATATAAAAATATTAAATTATTAAATTTAACACATATCAATTCAAAATCCATATGGGAAATTATATTAATTTGGTTGTATTGTGAAAGTTTACTAATCATCGAAAGAAGATTCCAATTGCAATTTGCCTATAAGGTTTTGGGCAAGCTGGAGTTTAAATAAAAGTATTCAAATTTAAGAATTTCAATTTAATCAAAGTAGATTCAATAAATCCAATCTAAATTGGGATGATTTGTGTCCAACCTTGCTAAGAAGGTTTTCCTTTTCATTGCATCAAATGATTTGGTGTGATAATGCAATTATAATTGAATATCAAAACCCTATTTTTGATTATATGGCATCATTTTTGTCATGATGGCTAGTTGATTTGCAATCATTTCACCACTTCCATCGAAACCTAGTAGGTTTGTAAGATTAATCTTATATATTATTTTATAATAATAATAATTACATATCTTTCTATGTACTTACCTACTTACTTGCCTACCTAAGTTACCTACTTCCTACTTATTTATTTGCCTACCATTATGATTTTCACGACCAAAATGGCTCGTTACTATTGTTCAATTATAATTATGTAATCAAATTTGAACTTGAATTGTTGCCATTTACTTGAATAGTTTCATGACGTGTGCATAAAATATACATCGTTAAAATGTGTTGCATTTAATTTTGGGTCTCATTTTTGGTGTTTGGGCTTTATATTTTGATTTTTACAAAGTTAATGTTATTTAATATTATTAGAAAAATAATAATTAAAACCAAGGAATAATGGGTATATTTATGGTATATTCAATATAATAAAACCCATTTCTTGTTTTAAATTGCATTAGGTTTTTGTTTGAATTAATCAACCCAAAAATGTTTGAAGTAATTTTTTTAAAAATGGCACCACCCCACATTTCTTGTCATCTTCCATTTGGAAATGATTTTTTATCAAAATTTTAATTTATCACATTCTTATGGTCATCGCTTTAACAAGAACCCATTTGTGATATGATAATTATCACAATTTTCACATGGATCACAAACTTATTATAATCATATGGAATCATGATGTTTAGTGGATACTAATAATTTCATAAAGATTAAAAATCATTTCAATCATTTTAAAAATATATTTGCATTTTTAAACATGTTATGACATACAAATTTTTCAAAAATATACTATAAGTTTAACATCACATGATTTGAAAAAAAAAATGTAATTTCTTTGTCATTTGACCTACCGTAATATGAAAAAACATTATGAAAATCTTTTATAACAATGACATGGTTGAAGTTTAAACATGGTATCTTTGAAAAAAAATATAATGTGATAACAATCTTGGCCTCCTCATAATGTGCTAAAAGGTCAAAAATTTAGGTTAACGTTTAGGTTTGGCCTAGGTTTAATTTAATGAACCTCTAATAGCTTAAATTTAACATAATTTTAACCTAGGATTAGCATCTAACTTAAGCTTCTAAATTTAGTTTGGTCTTGGCTTTAAGTTTAACCTTTAGGTTAGGTTTATCTCACTAGATCATAAAAGCAAAAATAAAATAGAACAAAAACCTAGTAGCCACCAAGTGATAAATAATGAAAATGGAGGACTCAATATACAACACATTATGGGTTTTTTGATCGATCAAAGAAACGACTATTATCCTTTTCGACTATAATTGTAACTACTTAATCACAAAAAAATTGTGTAGTTGCAAAGGCCATTAAGATGTCTTGTAATGTCATGGTTTTGTGACTATAGTTAGTATGATGACTAGTGGGCTTTTTTGGATCGATATATTATTATTCTTGAAATTGTAATAATATGTTTTAAATAAATGTAAATTAGTTAATTAAAAATGTGTTGATTTTTATGACTAAAATAATGATTTTTAATCTCACAACATGATGATGTGGCATTCTGCGTGCAAATAAACAACGCCAAAACATGTTATAGCCAAATAGGACCAATTGTAGAAGACATTTTTGGCTTTGTATACATGGTAATAAAATATTTGATTATTAGTCAACATGATGACTCATACATTATTTTGAATAAAATGAAACATTTATTGATCGATTGTTATGTTAAAAATTATGTAAAATCCCTCAATGTACCTTTTTGCATCTAGATGCAAGTCCAAAAACTTTACCCTCACTACAACAAATCCTCCCCTTTGAACAGGACACAAAAATGACTATTGTTTTTTTCAACTACATTTATAGCTACTTAGTCATAACAATCACTAAGTAATGGAAAAAGATATCAACATGCCACAAGGCATCATGGTTTTGCAACTTTAATCAATATGACAACTTGTTGGTTTTTTTGGTAAATTATCATATTATTTTTCAATTTTTGTTCATTAGTTAATTAGTTAGTTGCAAGAACCATTCACCTTTATAACTAATCACAATTCAATCTCCCATGATGATGACATGGCATGCTATATGCCAACAAGATGATGTGGTCTTATTTGTCAACATCATGATTCATCTCATTGATTTCATGAATTAATCTAATTTATTAGCTAATTGAAAATATTGTTGTCTTTTACTATGAATAATGATTAAGTCTTCCATGTGATGATGACATGGCATGCCATTTCACAACAAGGTGTCACAAATTTTCATTGCAATCCATGATTTTTTGTGACACCATGCATCTTTGTGTGTCTTGAATTTATGGCACCAATATTTTTCATGGCATGCCATAATTTTTTATGTGCCATGAAGATTTTGAAGTTGTGAATTCACATGCATGTACATATGTGTATCAAACAATTTATTGTTAACTTGTAACTATGATCATAATATTAATAGTTGTTTTGCAAAAGGTGACACATAACTCCTTAACTTTTTAACTAATTAACATACTAACTTAGGTTAACACACCTATTAAGTTAGCCTATGTATGTAAGCTATTTAATAAAAACCTATTATGTAATATAGGTTATATTATGAATTATTTAACTAACACTATTATAAATCATAATTTTTTTTATCAAGGAAATTGGTCAAAAAGGACCCAAAAGTGGCACAGGTCGACTTGACCAAAATGCCATTTTGGACAAATCGGTTTCGACAATGTCTATTTTGACTAGTGGTCTTTTTTACCAAGTTATACCTTGTCATTTTGACTAGTAGAGTGATTGACAAAATGACTAACTATTTGACTGGTAGATAATGGACCATTTGATTGGGTCAATTTTATACCTAAATTAAAATCATTTTCTAAATTATTATTTAATAATTAATAGGTAGGTAGGTAGGTAGGTAGGTAAATAGTAAATAGGTCTACATAGGTCGAAAAAAGGCATTAGATAAGTAGGTGTTAGCCAAACCTAACATAACTTAGCTAACCTAACCTAACTTCACTGAACTACCTTAGTTTAACCTACCTACCCTAGCCTTCTAAACATAGCCCTAGCCCACCTACCCTAGCCTTTTAAACATAGGTTGTAAGTATATGGAGTTCAACCCCAAACCTTCACAATGATAAACTAAGTCCTTACCAATGGAATACACCATCAAAGGTGTTCAACTTTTATCAAGTTTTTTATTTAACAAATTTATTTCACATAATTAAACATAATAGTAAAAACTAAATGACAACTAGTGGTTAAACCTAATGTTTAAACTTAATGAAATGGTTAAACTTAGTGGTTAAACTTAATGATTTAAAATAATGGCTAAATCTATTGGCTAAATTTAATGACTTAAAATAATGGCTAAACTTAATGCCTAAACTTAATGACTTAAAATAATGATTAAACATAGTGATTTAAAATAATGTTTAAACCTAATGGTTAAACTTAGTGATTTAAACTAATGGCTAAACATAATGGCTAAACCTAAAAGTTAAATTTAATGACTTAAAATAATGGCTAAACCTAATGGTTAAATTTAGTGATTTAAAGTAATGGTTAAACCTAGTGATTAAACTTAATGATTTAAAATAATGGTTAAACTTAGTGGTTAAATTTAATGATTTGAAATAATGACTAAACGTAATGGTTAAATTTAATGACTTAAAATAATAATTAAACATAATGGTTAAACATAGTGGCTAAAACTTAGTGACTTAAAGTAATGACTAAACTTCATAACTAAATCTAATGGTTAAATTTAATGAATTAAAATAATGACTAAACTTATTAACTAAATTTGGTGGCTAAACTTAATGAATTAAAATAATGGCTAAACTTAGTGAATTAGAGTAATGATTAAATTTAATAGTTAGATTTAGTGATTAAATTAAGTGAATTAAATTAATGGTTAAACACAATGGTTAACTTTTGGTTAAATCTAGTGGCTAAACATAGTGGTTAAACTCAATTGATAAACTTAATGGCTAAATTTCATGGTTAAACATAATGGTTAAATTTCATGGCTAAACATAATCGTTAAAGTTAGTTTATAAACCTAATGGCTAAATTTCATGGCTAAACATAATGGTTAAAGCTAGTTTATAAACCTAATGGCTAAATTTCATGGCTAAACATAATGGTTAAAGTTAGTTTATAAACCTAATGGCTAAATTTCATAATTAAACATAGTGGCTAAACTTAGTTGATAAATTTAATGGTTAAATTTCATGATTAAACATAGTGGCTAAACCTAGTTGGTGAACCTAATGGCTAAATTTCATGGTTAAACTTTGGCTAGAATTAGTGGCTAAATCTAATGGTTAAACATAATGGTTAATCATAAGGATTAACCTTCGCTAAAACATAGCATAATTAAACCTAATTGTTAAATATAATGTTTAAACATAATGATTAAAACTTAATTAAATTTAGGCTAAACTTAGTGGTTAAATTTAAGTTAAACCTAGTGGATAACTTTAATGGTTAAACATAATGGTTAAACCTAGGTTATACATATTGCTTATACTTAGGTTATACTTAATGGCCAAATTTAATCATTCAATTTAAGTTAAATCTAGTGCCAAAAGTAATGGCTAAACATAATGGCTAAACCTAATGGTTAAAATCTGGCAAAATTTTGCATACACTTAATGATTAAATCTAGTGGTTAAACATAATGGTTAAACCTAATGATTACACATAGTGATTAAAATTAGGTAGGTAAGCGGGTGATAGGTAAATAAATAATATGTAATTAGGCGGGTGGGTAAGTCGTACAAAGGTGAAAAATATAAACCTAAATATGTAGGTAGGTAAATGAAAAGGTATAAGTAGGTAGGTAGCTAGGTAGGTAAATAATTAATTAAGTAAATAGGTGGATGAATAAGTAAGAGGAACATACATAAAGTAGTAGACCATGTCATTTTTAATTAAAGATCATTAGTTATTTTGATTAATTATTCAATTTGATTAAAAAACATTGGTCATTTTGACTAAGGTTATACAACTTGATTATGCGTATCTAGTCAAATAAATCATTATAATCAAATTGATAAATCAACAAATACATGTGTCATTCAAACCCCTGGCCTTTAGTCAAATGTATATATGTCCATTAGTAAAAAATGACAAGTTAATCAATTGAAGCTTTTAATAACCATGATTTGTAGTAATGTATTCAAAAGAAATTTATTACATCTAATATGGTTAAATATACTTAGAATAAATACCCTATTAATAGGTTAATCTAAATAAGCTTACGTGGGTTCCTAGCTTTAGGTTTTTCGCAAAATCAACCTAGGTAGCCTCATTACAAAATATTTTATTAAATTTGTGCAATTAAATGCAACTATGATGAAATTAGATGCAACTAGATGTAACATAATTATCCTAGGTTAATATTTTTTAGCCTAAGAATGTTAAAGGTTAACCTAGGTTAGGTTAATAAGTAGTATAGGTTGATAAACTAATTCATCTTAAGTCAACCTAAGGAGGTTTCGGTCTACGCTAAATTAGTAGGTAGTAAGTAGGTTGACCTGGGATCAACTTAAGGTAGCCAAAATTAATCCAAGGTTAAGAATTTTGAGCTTTATAACTTTGTGTTAAATATAATTAGTACAAAAAAATGTGTTAGTGTAATGGATGAAAACTTGAACCCCAAAATGAAGGTGAAGGGTTCAAGTCCTCATTCTTGCAACCTATGATACCTTGGCCATTTGGTTTTAAGTAACTTAATCTAAGCTTCTTGGGCTAGAAGTCCGAGGTTTGTTTCTTATCTAAGCCAAATAGCTTAGGTTGTTTAACATAAATAGGTAACATAATTAGACTAAACTAGGTTACCTTTTGGTTAAATGAATTAGGCTAAATTACCTAGCCTAACTAAGTTAGGTTGATTTTTTTGCTACACTAGCTACATGGGTTAAACTAAATTAACTTTTGGTCATGTACAATGATTCATAATGTGTTTATATATTTTTGATACATGTCATCCATCCACCAAGGTGCCTTTTGTAACATTTAGTTGAATAAAATGATTAAGTTGAAATGGCATGCATTTTACATGTCATACCAAGGTTAATGATGACATGGAATTTCATTATTATAAAAAAATTTAAAATTTTAATTGTTAAAATGACTAAGCTTTGTAACTGAATGTCCCTTGCAACTAAATGGGTGAAATGGCATAGGTTTATTAACTCATTAATCACTAGTCATATATGTCCTTGCTGACTAGTATGTAGGTGTAAAAGCTAGTTGCAAAACCCAAAATGTGTTGTTGTGATATGATTCAAAGGAGTTAAAAACATTCGAAAATAAAATAAGGATTAGGAAGATAATATGAACATTGTGTAAATCACAAAAAATAAAATGAATAGAACTAAATGTTAGTGATCATTAAATGATAAAAAGTGAAAATGGATTATTCAACAAAATTTGAAGGATTCAAAAAAATTCCAAAGTAAAAGAGTAATCATGAAAGATCCATCATTTTAAATATTTATTTATTAAATAAATAAATCATTAGATTGTGTCGCACATATGAAATAAAAACTAAAAAACTTGCAGTGGAAGTTTAAAAGCCCAACAAAATTATCCTTTGTTGGCATATTATTACTAGCACAATTAAGATAATTATGATTCTAGAGTAGTTAAGTAAGCAATTACATCGACACCTTCTCGAAATAGAAATCCAATTAGAGGACATCATTTTTTACCTTTAGAGTTATAAACATTGTTGCGCGATCTACAAACAATAATCCAAACCAAATACAAGCAAAACTCAATAATTGGATACTTAAAAATAATTAAAGGGTGGACACCGAAAACATAGTAAATCAATATGCCTCAACTATAAAAAAAGTTCATACCTAAAAGAAGTTGAATAATGCCACTCTCCCCATTATCAATTTTCATATATTGCATGAACCAAAAATAATTTAACGAAAAAGAAGTCAAACAAGGCTTTGAATATTTGACAATGATTTCATAATGGACACCAATTATTAGTAATCCAACCAATGTTGGCCACAAACGAGATGTTAAATCCAACCATTGGACTTTATTTTTTGACAACTTACATCTTCAAAAAGATTAAATGAAGAGATTGACCCACTTGGAATTTCGAAGGGCCTTGCTTCATTCATCATCAATGACCAACATTTGGTTTTACGTCCTTTAAGGTAGCCCTCAACATGCAAAATACACATGATTCAAATATTAAGATAATAATATGTCCCTATAATGAGTTGACCTAAAGTCCTAGTGCATTATTCATGTCCCCAAATAAAAACAAATTAATCAACAAATGCTTGTGGCACCAATAAAGGAAAAACCTACATCACATCTTTTAACAACATACAAAACCAAATCGCAATATAATTTTTTTTGAATGTTCGGAAAAAATAAATGTTGCACTTTAGCTCTTGATTTTAATATGTTGATGTTAATATTGCTCCACCTCACACAACAATTGCCTTGTAGAACAACACATTTTGGGAAGTAATGTGCATCACAATGTTCACATTGAAAATTAATAATTTTTTGGGCGTAGGAGGATATGATCAAAAGTGCTTGTGCAAACTTCAAATGGATGGAAATGGACATAAATAAAAAACCTACAAAAATTATGACATGTTAGTCCAACTGAAATTTTACAAGAATTGAATTGATATCTAGAATATGGAAGGATAATTTTAAACATTAGCTTTGAGCATCCATAGAGAATTAAGGAATTTTGTTGATCACATGGATTCAAAACACACCAAATACCACTTGGTGGCCACTAGGTAGATTTAAGTCAAGAAAGTTAAAAGTATGACAAAAAAACATTGAGTAGCCACCAAATGGTTGCATAGAGGAAAACATGTTAAAAGTAATTGTGAAGTTCAACTTGAAGGCCACTAAGCCAAAAGTAGATGCCTTGCATAGAGGAAAACATGTTAAAAGTAAATGTGAAGTTCAACTTGAGGGCCACTAGGCCAAAAGTAAATGCCTTGAAATCAAAAGTTAGAAGCAACATTCACAATAATACAATAAAAGATTTGATAAATTTGAAAGAAAATTTTATTTAAAATTTTAAACAAGCAAATCAAGATCAACAATTACTGAGGTATTTTTTGTTTCATGTTCAATTTCACATTTTTACAAAATGAAGGTTTGCAACCACTACTACATTTCATAAATAACATTTTAAATTATCCAGGATCATCACAATTAATATATTTAATCCTACCAAAGGGATTGTGTTGTACATATGTGAAAACACCATATCCGAAGAAATGAAGAGATTCCACGTAAAGGATAATAGTCCCTAACAAATAATGGTCCTCCCTATGAAGGTTGTCCAAAGACTCCAAAAAAATGGCACTATATGGCCTATTAAACATACTTTTGTATGGCTTATAATCTACAAACAATGTGTTGCCAACGTGGGTGTAAAAATACATTAAAAAAAAAGTTCAAGGTTTTTATGAAAAATTGGCTTGTTAGGTTTATCTAGTAGGAAATGCAAATTTTACATCCAAAAGTTTTGATCAAACACTCTTGAATAATCGATGAAGATTTGTGTTTCATGCCAAACTTGACCCAAACAATTATAAATATCATGATGTTGGATTGTAAACCAAATATACACAAGGAATTGCACTGCACATTCCTCCAAAATTCCTTTCATCTAAGCTTGAGAATGATGGTGCAAGATGGAGGTTTTATAAGGCATATCATCTACCAACAATGTATTTCCAAAATGAGAACTAAAATACCTAAGGAAAAAATCAGAAAAGTTCTTATGATAAATAATTTTATCACAAGTGGGATGATTATAACATTTGTTGTCCCTTTTACAGGGAAATTGCATAATGTGTTTGTTAATTTTACACAGATCTTGACTAATAATCCTTTGTCAATTGATTTCAATACCCATATCTTTTGTTATTTTCTTCAAGTAGATTTTCAATTTGTAAAGTGGAACTAACATCCATATGTAAACAATATATTGCTCTATACACTTCATGAAGAATTGCTTGAAACTTGGCCTTGGAATAACCTTCTTGTCTAGTAAGGTGGGATAATGACCTATGTTATATGACAAAGTCAATAGGTGATTAATTGAAAAATATTCCTTCCCACAAGGACACTTTTCAAAAAAAAAATGACATACACAAGACTCACTTGAAGGTCCCCTACATCTATGAACGGAGGAGATTTGAAACTTTGGAAAACATGCACTTAAAGCTCTGACCCCTTATCTTCCTTGGTAGTTTCATGGAAAATTGGAGGAAGTTTTTCATCTCTTGCACCATCAAGTCGTGCAAGGGGCGACTATAACCAAGATGGCATAGAGGGCCAGATGGATGGGAGAGATGGAGGTGCACATTGAAGCAAGGACATTGAACCTTGACACGACAAAGGTTAACTTGGAGATGATGATGGTGTCTTGTGTTTCGAATGCAATTTAATGCCATCTAGTTGTCCAAATAATTGAATGGCAATCCTCTAATTTCCTCCAAGGCCATAATGAAACCTTAATTTGCCCCTAGTAGGTGCAAATTTTATTTATAATTATTCTCTGCCTACTAACAAAACAATACAATAATATCCCCCACAACACTTTCAAGGTTCACAATCTATGGTTTTTATTCATTCTGATTTTTTCTATAGATTATTTTCACACAATTCTCTTATTACAATTATTGTTCTTTTTTCCTAGATTCTTTATTCTTATCAATAATAAAAATTTATGTTTAGGTTTCATAATTTAATTAGAAAAACACACTAGTTCAAAATAGTCTCCATGTTTCCTCATCATGGAGTAAACATTTGTAATGTTAAATGTAGAAATCCAAAATAGAATACATGAAAATTTGTGGTTTGAAATTGGGAATAAAACTTTTTAACTACTCACTGTTTCTATTCTAATCTCCAACAATTGTCTTAATTTCTCTGTGTAAAAATAAATTCTTAAAACTCCTCAACCTCCAAAATTACATCCTAAGTTATTCCCTCCAAAAATAATTTGAATCCTCAATTAATGAAATGTCTTCATTCTATCAATTCACTAACCATCTACATTTTGCCATGTTTAATCTCTACCTTACATTTGATCATATTCTACCTTGTAACATTACCTTCCTTCCATTCTAAATTTTATCCTTGAAATCCTTGCTAGAAATGTTTTTGTTGTGCAACTAATTATGTCAACCATTTGTGGTTTTGCCTTCTTCATCTTGAATTGTTGATATTACTATCTGCACTTCAATTTTTGCTCATGTGGCCTCTTCAGTTGTTACACTCACTTGAAGCATTTAATATGTAGGTTATATTTCTATTGTACCTTGTATTAATTGCTCCACGGCCTATTTAGTGATTCCAACTAGTTCCATTTAGTCACTAGTGTCGATAGATGTGTTTTGTGCTCTTGGTACAATAATCGTCTATGCATATTCTTTCTCCTCATTCTAAAGATCTTATCTTCCTCCTCTAAGGTCTTGCGGTACCTCCCCCTGTTGTTATAATGTTGTTCCACGACCTTCAGTTTCATTTGTTTCATTTTACTAAACTCAACAGCTCTGAACTATCTAGACTTTTATATAAGAAGTTTGGAAAAGCCTTTTTAAAATAAATAGATGTTGTCTATACCTATCATCCTCCTTTTTATGCATAACTAAATTCACTACAAGAAAAAAATTTGTTTTATAACTAGCTTTGCACCTCAATTTTTGAGTCTCAAAAGACACTTGTAACTCACTATATTTATACATCATGAATGTTAATGGACAAGTTGCATGAATTGAAAAGTTGCAACTCATCATACATACGGTGTTTGTAACTCAATTGCGATTCAATAAAAACAACTCATTTTTAATTATTATGCAACTCCATTATAACTACACCCATGATGTCATGCTGACATCATCAATTATCATCCATCTATTAAAATCTAACATGTGCCATTCTGAAGATTTTTTGACATAAACTTTTTTTTTGAAATATTGATCTCCATCGTCCATTATGAATATTAATGATGGTCTGAGATTGTGACCTGTGGCACAATAAAAAATTACCACATGGGATATTAATTATATTTTGGGAAAAAAATTAAAATAAAAAATAGCACCTAAGTAGGTTGTACATAACCATAGGTAGGTAGGTTGGTAGGCCTTAAAACCTATAATCTATGTATTTACCTAGGACCTACTCACCTACCTACCTACCTAAGTAGAAAAATAGGACCTACTTACTTACCTAGGTAGGAAAATAAGTAGGAAAGCACAAGACTATGTGCACTAAATAATAACCATGAAATTTTATTTCTTATTTTATGTTTTGCTTTTAGATTAAACTTTTTTAAGTTCATCCCAAAATGGCACATGTATTTTAATGTGAGAATATTAAAAAAATAACCTTATTTGTATAATTTATAACATGGGATTCAAAGACAAAGCATATTGGGTAAATCTTTTAATTGTTCATCAGTTGCAAATTGAGTTGTAATTGACTTGCAACTATAACAATTAAACGTTCAAGGCGAGCCAAATCCAAGGGGAGGGCTTCATTATTTTTGGTGTTTAAACAAAACTTGAACTCCTCCTAGTGACGCATTTAGTGCACTAAAAGTCGTCAAAAATGGAATAAAATTGAGAAAGTTATGGCCCTTCGAAGTAGAAGGGGTCAACAATTCAAAAAAATAAACCACCAAATGTTACAAAGGCCAATTCCCAAACACCCACAAAATTCCTTGTATGTTGATTTGTTATTATTACAGTTCAGAGATGATTTGTAGAACTTCAAGTGATGTTCTTATAACTCTTTAAATCGTTTAAAATGAATAAAAAATAAGAAAATTATGAAGTTTGAAAATAGGAGGGGTCCCCCAAAAAAAATTTAAATGTTTTGTAAGTTGGAAAACGTATTTTTCTTCTTGTTATTTTTTCATTATTCATTTTCCTTTACACTTCAAAGATTATTTCTAGAATTTGAAGTAGTGATTCCCTAACATTTTAGATCATTCAAAATGAAACACATATGATGAAGATATAAATAACTGATGAATATGTATCTTTATTAAATTATAAATAGTTATATTATAATCATAACATAGTTGAACAATAGTACTTTAGTAGTGGTGCACTAATGGCCATATTAATTGTATCAATGGGAATCATAATCAAAAATTAGTTGCAAATGTATCCCAAAATGGGTGGTGGAAATGTGGACACATGGCATGATCGCATGTATGTACATTGTACATTAGTTGCAACATAGTTGTTGCTTTAGTGACACATTTACAATAGTTCTAAAGTAGTTGCCACATGCAACTACAATGCAACTCCTGAAAAAGTAAAACATGGTTGACTACATATGTATGTACGATATGTATAAAATATCACATAGAATACCCATTTTCAACTCACTTGCAACTATAATACAAAAAATTAATTTTCTGATGTGGTAATTTATTAATGAATATACCATATTTCTAAAGGGATAGATGCACAGTAGTTGTAATACCCAAGGGATAGTTGCATAATAGTTTTATATGAGTTGATTTTCGAATTTTAGTTGCAAGGTAGTGTGGTTTTGATGAACACGATTTCTCATAGTGATTTTTTGTCATTTCTTCCTTAAATTAAGCCTTTGCCAACTCTCATCATTCATCTAGTTCAACACTAAAATCTTCCATTTGACGTTTGGTATGAAGTATAGTGTAATATTATACCAACTCATCATGTTTCTTCAATCCATTGTTAATAGACTAAGGATCCATATCCTTACTCTTTCCAATAGATCATCTAGTTTGGTATCAACATTCAACATCTCCTTCTATATTGTTTGCACCTTTAAAACTGCCTTCTCCTTGTCCTCTCTAGCTTTTTTCAACAAAATTATTTTGTTGCAATTATAAATTTCATGTGGACAGTTTATAAAAACATTTTTTCAATAATGGTATCTTTGGTCTCCTACTTTTGCAACCAGATTTTTTTTTCCCTGTTTAAGCCTTCCTTCTTATGTTTATATTCTATGATTGTCTTTTGATACTATTATTCCATCTCCTACCATTCCTCCTATATTTCTTCTTGAGCTCTTGGCATTCCTTTTGTAAAGTTGTGTATTCAACCATCCTCTTCTTTAGCTCTTTATTTTATATGGTCAATGCCAATAGTTTGACATTCACTCATTCTTTAATTTATTTTTTTTGCTTCCTCCAACTCCCCATCCACTTCTTGTATTCCTTATAGCCTTCCTGCTCTTTCTATATCTATATAAACAATCCTTATTTTTTTCCTTCCACTGTGTTTAACCTAGTTTTTTAGGACTATACTTCTAAACCCAAATTTCCCATTTTCATGCTAACTATGGCCATTGCTTGAAACATTTCTACACTTTTATTGTGCTCCATAACATCAACTACCATATCCTCTACAAATTTAGGTGTTAAGTTCTATGGGGTTTCCTCCTTAGAAGCTTTTTCTAATGACATCCCCCTTTCTATCATTTGTAGTTCTTGAATCTTCCCCAAAGTTGTCCTTTTTGCTAACCTTGGTCTATTATGTGGTACAAGTATTGCAGCTGGTCTAAATTTAATTAATGATGGTTCTATTAAAACCATATGTGGTATTTCGGATTGTTGTGGTTGTTATTAGATTAACTATTGTTGTTCTAGTTAAACATCCATTAAGACATCTTCATGTGCCTCCATGTGTGCATGATAATCATATAGTTCAAGGTATTTGTAAACTAAAATGGATCACTTTTGGCATTGTAAGGCCATTTTTTTAACACCCTTATGAATTTATCCCACATCAAATTGTTATTAAATTTTATGAAAAAAGACTCATCACTACACCAAAACATGGCAAATATGACTACACCCATGACTATGTTATAGTCATAACTACCATTCATGACTATATGATTATGTAGTCCATATGGACATGTTGTTTATCCATTAGTTGTATTTTTGTCCTAGTCGTAAATCTCATGGAATATATTATATATTTATAAATTGAAACATATTTATAAATGGCCATTTGGTAAGTAAGTAGGAATAAGTAGGTTGGTACATAGGTAGGAATGAGTAGGTAAGTAGGCCTAAGTAGGTAAGTAAGTAGGATCCTATTTATTTTTTGGTGACAAGCTTTTTTTATTGGCCCATCACAAGTAATATTTGCACTTTGAATGTGTGTAATGCATGTATTATGTGTAAACTAATACTTCTTCACCTACTTATACAATTTACAAAGTTGAACTTGTTGATAAAGGATATGGGATAAATTTACAACATTATCCCACATCATCCTTTGTCCCATACAAAAATACCCAACTTTGACCATTATTATCTTTTTCATACTTTGTCCAATGCAATATATATTCATTCTTAAAGATTTTTCCAAGATCTATAGATGTATTTTAAAAAGTAACCAAAATATCAAGTAATTTGATAGAAAATGCATTTGAATCTTCACTATTTCATACATTTGAACAACAATGATATCTTAACAATTTTCTTTTTCTTTTTTTCATAAAATGATTTGTAAATAATTAAATATGTTTATAAACATATTTTAAAAACAACATGGTATATATATCTATATCTATATATCTATATTTATGTATGTATGTATGTATAATATTTCCCCTCCTTTTAAAAATATAATAAATAATAAAAGTGGTATAAATGTTGTGTTATATTTATTTTGTAATTTAGAAAATAATTTAAAAAAATTTATCTATGAAACATATAATATTATTTTTGACATTTTAAAATTTTGTACAAAATATTAAAATTATTTAAATGTCATATTTTTATTAAATTTTATTGTGAATAGTAAATTTTAATCTTATTTTTTCTTTTCTTTTCAATTCATTAGATGTGATTTAATATAAAATATTAAAAATTTCCAAGTTGTATGATCAAATACTTTGATAAATTACTAAAGATCAAATTTTATATTTTTTGCTACCCACCAAATGGGGGACTTTTCATCACATATTAATTATTATGTTATAATACATAAAGGATGTGTAAATGGATTCACCATATGTTGACTTATAATGAATAAAACTCATTTTTTCCCCAAAATTCAAAAATGTGGTTAGTAATTTAAAATAAGTGTTTGCAAATCATTTGAATGTCACATAAAAGTTTTATGGACTTTACCAAGGCCAAAAATTGACGAAAATGGTAAAGTCCCTCAATATTACATTTTTATGAATTATTAAATTTTTTTTCACAAACA
>Ga0116229_10006190_pt1 | contig 19336 bp, 14 predicted proteins | sample S1TSphgellanicum_3_FD_87313 | JGI IMG/M metagenome (GOLD analysis project Ga0116229, IMG submission 87313) | Host-associated microbial communities from peat moss isolated from Minnesota, USA - S1T2_Fc - Sphagnum magellanicum MG | ecosystem: Host-associated > Plants > Peat moss > Unclassified... | reverse complement strand
CTTGAAAATCATCATAATTATTGCCGGGTATAATCTGAATAACTTCACTCCTCATGAGAAAATATTATAGTGGATCATCAAAAGTTTATAATCTCAAATTTATAAAAACGAATTAATTTTTTTCTAATTATTGGTTTTGTTACCAAGAAGACGATGATGCACATGTTGTCATTTTCTTGGTCTTCTTGTTTTGTTGTCTTCATAACTGTTCTCAACCGAGAAGATGACGACGCACACGTTGTCATCTTCTTGGTCTTTTCTTACTAAGTTAATGTCCTCATAACTCTTCTTAGACCAAGAAGACAATGACATGCGTGTCATTATCTTCCTAGTATTCTCGTTTTGCTACTATCCTCACAACTCTTTTCAGCTAAGAAAACGACGACACGTGCATCATCATCTTCTTGCTCTTCTTGCTTTGTTGTTAACCTCACAGCTCCTCTCAACCAAGAAAATGATAACAATGCACGTCACCGCCTTATTAGTCTTCTTCTTGTTGAATTATAGTCGTCACAATTCTTCTCAACCATGAAGATGATGATACATGCATTGTCATCTTCATGGTCTTTTTGTTTTGATGTTGCCCTCATAACTCCTCTTAACCAGGAAAACGATGACACACTTTGTTGTCTTCCTACTCTTCTTCTTGCTCAGTTACTATCCTCACAACTTTTCTCTGCCAAGAAAACGATAATGCACACGTTGTCATCTTCCTAATCTTCTTTTTATTGAATTGTTATCTTCATAACTCTTTCCAACCAAGAAGACAATGATGTGTGTGTTGTCGTCTTCTTAATCTTCTTACTTTATTGCTGCTGTCACAGTTGCTCTCAGCGAAGAAGATGACGACGCATTTGTTGTCACCTTTTTGTTCTTCTTTTTGTTCAACTACTATCCTCATAACTCCTTTCAACAAGGAAGATGATGATGCACTTGTTGTCGTCTTTTTGCTCTTCTTCTTGTTCAACTATTGTCCTCACAATTCCTCTCAACCAAAAAGATGACAACATGTGCATCACCATCTTCCTACTCTTCTTCTTGCTTTGTTGTTGTCCTCACATTCCTTTCAACCAGGAAGACGACAACATGTGCATCATTGTCTTCCTGGTCTTTTTATTGCTTTGTTGGTGTCTTCATAATTCCTTTCAGTGAGGAAATTGACAACACGCGCGTCATTGTCTTATTCGTCTTCTTCTTGCTTTGCAGATGTCTTCATAACTCTTCTTAGTGAGGAAAAAAATGACATGCAGATCGTGATTTTCCTAGTCTTCTTCTTATTTTGATATTGTCCTCACATTGGAAGTGCGTTTGATTTTTTTTATCTTGTGTTTTTTTTAAATGTTTAAGGTTATAATGGCTAGAAGAAGGAAACTAAAGAAACTTAATGGTGATTTGGAAGTTTAAAAGCAAAATATTTGTTGTTTCATCAAAATTGACAATTGGGGAGCAAAATGTTGTTCCATCATAATTGAAAGTTGATGAATCAAGTAATCGATGTGGCTTAGAGTTGGCAATGATGACTTTTCGCAATTCAAATGATGATATCACTCCTAATAGAGATTGGGAATTTTGACCAAGAAGTGGTGGGTTAAATTGTTTAGAATTTACATACATTAGATTAAATGCACATAAGAAAAATTGTACAAAATTTTTTAAGTTTAATTACACCCACACCTTCCATCATTTAATGGATGATGCAAGAATTTTTTTCAAATTTTTTTTATTGCAATACTTTAAAAAGGTTAAAGTTTATAATAATTATAAAGATTTCTTTTTTTTTGTAATTTTTGGTTTAAGTCTAAAACTTGAAACCAACTAGGCCACTAAGCCACCAACACCCCCTTATCTACCTAATATGGCTCAAAAGGACAAAGAATGGATTAAGCATGGGTCGGAATGGCAATGTAAAATTGGCACTTACATTGTCACATACTATGCCAAATAGTTGTTGACGAAACATTTGAAAGAGGTGCATGGATTAATGGTAAAAAAGGCCAAACCTAGGAAGCCTTCAACTTATGAAGGAAGTCCTCAACATCAAAACCATGCCAAAATGAACACTCGCATCTTGGGAAATGCCATGGTCATGGAAAAACAGAATGATCAAAAGGTTGTTAATTGCACTTATGCCAAAGCCTAGTGCAAATGGGATGAACTAATAATTGTTGCACAATAATGTTCACCATTACCAAAACCAACTTTGATCAAGTCAATTTTAGAGCAACTATTACAAGTGTTGGGTTTTAATGCATGGGGCATGGGAAGCATGCTTCAAAATGCAACATCATGGATGGAAATGGATAGAGATTTACAAGGGATGATCCAATTAACCCACTTTGCATATGCATGATAATTGAAAATGGCATGGAATGTTAAAAACTAAAATTAAAAGTCCACTAAGGCAATTAGACACAAGAGTTGATAATTGTATTGCATTCCATGAATCTAGAATGATTCATGGAAAGTAAGAAAAAATAATAATCGATGTTTGTTGTTTTTTTATAAATTTGTTGCATCCAAGGTGTGTTAAGGTTTAATTTGGTGGTTTTTGGGTGTTTATAGGGTTTAGGGCACAACAAGGAGGAATTTGTTACAACTGCAATTAATGTCAAGATGCAACATTGCCATCTATACACTACTCGTCATGTAGCAAATGGTACAAAGGCTACAACTACTTACCAAATTAAACACAATATTGTAGATAATGATATGGTTTAGGGTTTCCACTTTATATAATATGTTATGTTTTCTTAACCTTTTCATTTTTTGGAATACCCACTTTTTGAACTTTAGTCCATTGATATATTAAAAAGAACTTTTTTTTTTCATTGGGTTTGTTAGAATTTTTGATCCATCTATTTTTGTACATCCTTTATTAATATAATGTTTTCTTTTAGTCACACTTGTTTGACGGGTATATGGTTAAGCATATATGTCTTCTTTTTCATCATCTTCTTAGTGTTTTAGATGTAAAAATCAAAACTTAAATATACTCATATGCACACTTTATAATTAACTTATCTAGGGTTTACAAATATCAATAATGTACATTGTGTAATACCTACATCTAATGTATTAAAAATCACATCAACTAAAGATTTTTAAAACAATACCCACATTCTAATTAACTTATTAACATTGTCATGACACCAAACATGCAATACCTACATCCTTTCTGTTTTAATTTCCATAAAACCATTTTAAATATGCAATACCTACATATAGGTCTCTTAAGTTGTTGGATTTTTTTAACATCCATTGTAACATTCGTATCATAACACACTTATTTGTATTATGCTTCAAGTTCAAATTATAATACATGCATATAAGTCTCCTAATAGTTATTCGGATTCTTTATGTCCTTTGCAATACTCGCATATGGGTATAACAATAGTGTTAGTTTCCTTCAACATTACAATATCCATAATGTTTTGTGGGTAGGAAAATCTTTAATGTTTAATACTTTTAGATAATCAATGAATGATAAAAAATTTATTTTAGACAATTTATGAATGATTAAAAAAATAATTATATAATTAATGAATGATTTTTAAAATTAAATAATTAATGAAATAATTAAAAATTGTTCTAGATTATTAATGAGTGATTAGATAATTATTTTTCATAATTAATGAACTAGGATTAAATAATTATTTTATATTATTAATGAATTTTCAAATAATATTTCACATAATTAAAGTTTTATCAAAGAATATTTTAGATGATTAAAAAATGTTTAGATAATTATTAAGGATAAATTATGATAATTAATCATTTACACTATTTAATAATTACTTACTCATATGACATAATAATCTAGAAGTATGAATAAATAATGTCATATAATTGAAGAATTATAAAATAATTATTTCACATAATGTAAATGATTTATCATCATATTTAAATAATCATTTCTTTCTTAATATTAATTAACTAATTATTTGGGTGAACCTTAATTTTTCAAATAATTACAATTTAGATATACAAATCAAACTTATAATTTAATATATACTTTACTATTTTAATCAGATTTTTTATGTTGATAAGTTAATCAAATCATTATTTTAGACAATTATTCATGATAATTAATTGTTGTATAATTAATTCAGAATAATCATTAATTCATATATATAAAGATACATATATTGGGTACCCAAACCACTTATTAGTTATTTTGAAGTAAGCTTTTGGGTATTGCATTTAAGGTTGGGTTTCACCTAAAGTTACTTAAATCACATATGGATTATTTTAAAATGATCTTGCATGTGGGTATTATCTCTAAGCTTTGGTTTTCATTCAAAAACACCCAAACCACTTATTATTTATTCTGAAATGACCTTACATGTGGGTATTGTGTTTAAGGTTGGGTTTTCACCTAAGGTTATTTAAATCACATATGGATTATTTGATAATGAATTTGCATGTGCGTATTGCATCTAAGCCTTGGTCTTCAATCAAAGGCACCCAAACCACTTATTGGTTATTTTGAAGTGACCCTACATTTGGGCATTATGTTTAGGGTTGGTCGAGTTTTCACTTAAGGTTACCTAAATCACCTATGGATTATTTTGAAATGAACTTGAATATGGGTATTACATTTAAGGCAAAGTATTCATACAATTCTGCAATACCCACACACATTATAATTACTTTCACCAACATGAAATTTGGCCTTAGCTTTTTTAATAATTAAATAAAATTTGTAACAAAACAAAAAGGAAGGTATGTCTTTTACCATTTGGTAATCTCTCCAAACTAAGTTTTTTCACTTTCTTTGAAAAAGATATAAAATGACATTGTATTGTTTTATATATGCTTAAGCCTCAAAAATTCCCCCCAAAATGCACCCTAGATTTATTTTAATTACTATAGACTATAAAAAAATTATTAATTAATTTATATGTCCCAAACTCTAAATCTAAACCATAATATTAGTGAAATATTGAAACCATGATTATTGACAAGGGGTGCATGTTTAATTATGTGAATTATATGAAATTTGAATTTAAATTTCATGAAATGCAAATTTTTAATTTTAATTTTTAATTTCAAATTTTGAAATACTAATGATGTCACATGATGCATCACCCGTCCAACTATGAATATATATACATATATAAATCACATCATCCAATGCATCATTCACTTGACTTAGTAAAAAAACAAAAATTATTTAATAATAGGATGAGTGATACATCCTATGAGCTATGATTAACTATGATTCTTCTGGATCTTCAAATAAATAAAAAGATTTGTGATTGTTAATAAATTATTTTATTGAATTTATTTGAATTTAACATATGGATTTCCAAATTTAAAGAAGATTAATTTTTTAAATAATTAATGAATGATTAAAATTTTATTTTGGATAATTAATGGAATATCAAAAAATATTTCAGATAATTAATGAACTATCAACAAATTATTTCATATAATTAAGGAATTAATATATAATTATTTCAGATAATGTAATGATTAATTATCAAAAATTAGATAATCATTTATTTATTTAAAATAGTTAACTAGTCATTTGGTTTAACTTTATTTATTTGGATAATAAAAATTTGGATCTAAAAATCAAATTGATTAATTTGATATTTGATTATTAACTTAATTATATTTTTAGTTTTAATAAGTTATTGAAATCACTATTTAAAATAATTATTCCATGTTATAAATTGCAAATTCAATTTTTCCATAAAAATTCCTGCACCAAGATAGGTTTAATCACAATTATCATTGTATTGTTTGTGGAACAAATAATATAACATTTTTTCAATTTCAATGAAACAAAGTAAAAACCATGGAACTTCTAATCAACAACCCCAACCTCTATACACACCTTTGTTAACATATTATTATGAAATTAGCTCATTATTTTAGAATGAATCGGCATGCGAGTATTGCATTTAGGGTAGAATCTTCATTTAAAGAAACCTAACCCCCACATGGGTTATTTCAAAGTGACCTTAAATGCAAGTATTACATATAAGGTTGGGTTTTCACTTAAGGGTACCCAAACCACCTATGGGTTATTTTGAAGTGACTTTGCATGTGGGTATTGCGATTAAGGCTAAGTCTTCATTTAAGGGTATCCAAACCACTTAGATGGGTTATTTTGAAGTGACCTTGCATGTGGGTATTGGATTTAGGGTTGATTCTTCATTTAAATTTGCAATAAACACACTTGTACTTACTTCTACTAACTAGAATTTTGCAGCCTAATTGCAATATCCACACTCATACTTACCTTTACTAAATGGAATTTTGGGGCTTAATTGCAATACCCACACTCATACTTACCTCTACTAAACGGAATTTTGGGGCCTAGTTGCAATACCTAGATTTAGCATTAATATTATCATTATCCTTGTGTTTTTGCATTTCAATTTTTTTTTGTTTATTACTTGGAAACAATAATAACCTTTGTGGCATATTAAACTTGATGTGTGTGTTGAATGGATGATGTTTAATGCATTTTGGCTATGGTTTCCTCTATACAAGATTGATCTTAAGACAAATTTCTTAGTACCAATGGCAACAATATTTATATTGTTGTGTTATAATAATAGATTCTTGTGTTTTATTCTATTGGAACTTAACACTGGAATTTGTTGAACTTTGTTTGAGATCTAGCAATTAAAAACCTTCAAAACCCATTTTAATTCTCAAAATTTTTTTATTTTAAAAAATTGCAAGAAATAAAAATGCTTATGACAAGACATTGTGGTTTGGGGGGGCGGCGCGGGGTGTGAATTCATTTTTCCAATGAATTATTTGTGAATTCAATGGTGGATCATGAATAGGCAAGTGGCAAAAGGATTTGAATGAGAAAACAATAAATAAAGTACAAAGATGGCAAAAGATGGTTATTTAGATGGCAAAATTCATGTAATGAAAAAATAAAATGCCATTTATGCCAAAGGTAAAAGATATGAAGTGAAGTCAGGTGGTGTCAACCATGAATTTGAAAGTGGAAACATGAGGACAAAGTAACAAAGAACTAAGGTTACAATCAAGGCCCAACCCACAAAAAAATGTTCTTGGGAGAATGTCCTTCACAACATCAAATGACCAAAATACGAAGTCACAAAACTAACCTCTTCCCAAGTTATCCTAATCAAATTTACATTGACAAACAATACACCAATGACTTTGGTTGAGAGCTTTGTAAAAGCATGAAGTAAACCAAAATTATTTTTTAATGTACTTATATTGCATTTTATATTTGTGGATATTTCTTTTAACAAAGAGGATGGATCTTATGCCTAAGTTCTTTAAGAGTGGAATAAATCTTGTGCTTATTTACATGTGTAAGATCTCCCCCCCGCCCCCTAAAGAGTGAGTGTAAGAACTAAGAACTAATGTTAGGGAGATGTTAAACATGTACTTGGTTTGGAGGGTTAGAATCACAAGTTTTGGTTACTAAAACCCGAATCAACATTGCGTTTGGTTTTTAGAATTAAGATTGGAATAAAGAATGGGATTTTTTATTTTTTTCTAAATCAAAATTGGACGAAAACCAAAATCTTAACTTTTTATAAGAATTGGAATTAGAATCAAATTTACAAGTTTTGACAAAATGATTATGATTGAGGGCTAATCAAAGGGTAACTACTAATTAATCATTGGCTTTGGCCAACCATAGGTTCCACACAACCATAGACCATGAGAAAAATGCAAATCACACAACGCAAGATAGATCATTTCAAAGCTAAAAACTAAACCTATAACTAGAACCAAGATTTTCTTTTAAGAATTGAATCCAAAACACCTTTAATTTATTTTTTAGAATTGGAACTGAAGATTCTTCATAAAAATAAAAAACCACCCAACATTAGTAAGAACCTTCCCCTCCTATAACTCTTTTAAAAATTCATGATAATAAATTCATTCCACTTCATGTTTTACATGGGTAAAGTTGAAGGATGGGGTACATTTTCAATATGCAAGGAAGGACTACATTATTCACATATGTGTTTTTCCTGGTAACTATTTTTACCTATTTAGTAGTTAGTTAAAGTAGGTACTTAAATTAAAACAATCCACCATTCATGTACATAATGGCTATCTCTCTTAGGCACATAATTATGTAGTTTTTTATCATTTATTCTCAGTTAATTTTAGTTTTCCTTTTCTTTGTTGTTTAATTATTGCACCTTCATGGTATTAGAACAAAGGTGTATTTGATATTGTGAGTGGTAATTCATGAGTTTGAGTTTTGAAATTAATGCGTGCACATGCCACATAATGTTGCTAGAGTTCTCAATGAATTAAGCTCTTAGGTTATTGCATGTAGATGATTTTATTGGAATGAAAAAAGTTCTGGGTTAAATTTTTTTGGTTTTGAAAAAAATGCACTTTTCTATTTGTTTGGTTTCTTATTCATGATATGATGTGTTGATTGTTAAAAGTTGAAGCTTTCTCAAGTATTTATTTTAGAGATCAAGTTAATAAGGATCTCATGTAATTGTTTTATGGGTACTACAATAATCTCTCTAACAAGTTTATGAGTGAAGATATTTTTAAATATACATACTTTCACATTGATAAGTCAAGATCTAGCTTTTGAAATCAAAAAGTTAATTAGACCACTAAATTTTCCACTTGGAAGTTCAAAATTAAGAATATCCTCCTTTGTGGGGACATTTGGAATATTGTTGATCGCCTCACTCCCATCAAAATCATTGATTCACATAATGTTTAGTAGGTTGAAGAAGTTTGAAAGTTAATAGTAAAAGCACTCACCATTTTAAATTTATTTATGAAGGACCACATTATGCCTTCCATTACTAGTTATACTAACCCCAAGTAACATGAAAATTTCTTTCTAATCTTTACATGGTGTCGAACAATTCTACAAGGCCAATGTTCAAACACAAGCTAACAACAATCAAACTTGGCAACTATTTTAATGTGGCAAAATACTTGTAGAGAATTCAAGAGATACAATTTGAGCTTGCAAGCATTGGTGGAGCTATGGATGAGCAAAACTTGGTGGAAAAGGTGTTTAACATCTTTCTTGATAGTTTTGGAAGGGTTATACAAACATTTAATGGGAACTTGCAACTTTCAACCTTTGTTAAACTATTAACAAGATTAATGCAATAAGAAAAATGTCTTGCATTTTGAGCCAATAACATGAACAATAATGACAGTGTTGAGGCCTTAATGGTTAGGATGTGAAATTAATTGAATCAATTTTCAAGTTTCAAAGGGAAATTGTTCTTTTTTTTAAAGCCTAAATGTAATGGGTTTTGACCTCAAGGAAGCAAAGACCATTCAAGGAATGGCTTTCAACACAAACCAATCAGTCCTCATAACTTCTATGAAAAGTTTGGCCACTTAATGAGGGGTTGCCCTTATCTTACATGTGAAATGATGAAGAATGCACGATAATGATGTAGTAATCACAATCATCAAAATTTAGAAGCAAATGTCACAAAGCAAAAAAGGGATCCATATTTCAATATTGATGGAACATCATTAGACTTCTTTGAATGTGGCATCAATGTCTTAAAGCTGGAATCTGAATTTTTCTTGATTCAAGTGTTGACAAGCACATATAGTGATAAAACAAAACACCATGGCAAACTTAGAGCTTTATGAACATGCACCATACATGAAGTTTGCTAGAGGAGAGAATCTTTCATTAAATGCAAAAGGTTAGTCAATTTTTTTACTACTACATAAATTTTTTAACATGGATGAAGTTATTTATGTCCTTGATTACACCAAAAATTTATTGTATGTTGGGAAGTTAACAAACAAATACATAGTCTTGATCTTTGATGATAAGAAATGTCTACTTTTATCAAAACCTTGTCACAAAATCATTGGGCATGGGGTTTAGATCCCAAGAATGGACTTTACAAGATGGCTTTCAAATGTTATCATCCACCCTTTAAAAAAAATTTATTAAACAAAGATTTATATTTTGATGAAGAAATATTCTTTTATGTGAAAAAAGCACCATCAACTATTAAAGCTCTAAGTGATTTTAATGATAATGCAAATTTTATATTAATGCATCCCCAAACATGGTTTATGTATACACTAAAAAATGTCATTGAAAAATATAAGTGTAAGTGTTAGCCAATAGATCTCCCATGCCCATTTAACATTTTATCCACAATTCCATTTTTTGGAAATGTTGAATTTAATGTGTAAACATCTAAACATGACCCACACCCACCTCCTTTGTTTATGATTATCTTAGAATATTTCAAAAATATTTTTTGAATATTCTTGAAAAGCTTTTTAAATCTTTTTTTAAAACTTATACAATTATGTTAAGGTTGGTTTTTTTTTTTTTCAAAAATATGTCATAATCATTTCAAAGTTTTCTTTGAGTAATGAAAAACACTAATTATTGTTTTAGAAGAGATTTTGGGCATTTAACCCATTATATATTTATATAGTAGATTAAACATTTAAAACATTAACTTGATGTACCATTTTAAAACATTTAGATTGGTTACAACTTAAGTGAGTTGTGTTAGCATGTTTGCACTTTGAATTAATTGATTCTAGCTCACATGTTGCAACCCTAACATTAGGTTCGTGATTATGTGTGGAGCGCAAGGGCACATGAGGCCAAGAGAATGTGTTCGGAAGTGAGACACACCCTCACAAGTGGGGGAGAATGCAAGAGACTAAGCCTAATGACTCCCAAGTGCACTCCCATTTTGGGAATTACACTCATGTAGGAGTCTCGAATGTTTAAGGCCTTAGTTGAAAGGGTAAGCAAACACCAAATGGGGCCCCTAGGATACCATTGGAAAGGTTTTGAGTTGTAGATGCCTAAAGTGCCCTTGCATTGTCCATTTAGACTTGAAATGCATGAGTTATGATCAAAAGAAGGGTCAAGAATCAAATTGGGAATTTAACTCTTGACCACAAATCTCTTTAGAGTAGGGCTCAAATCATCTTCGATTAGAGCATGAAATACACCATTGGAAAGAAATTTTTAAGGGCTATAAGATATTTTCTTTGCATGTTGAAAACATGTTTGATTTGAGGAAGATATGAGTGTCCAAAGTCTTGAAACAACAAGAGTCCCAATTTTGGGACCCCCATTTGAGAGTCTCGATAAAAAGTGCCATTTGGATATAACCCCTATGAAGAGTCATAAAATATATACTAGAGAGAGGGGTGCCTTTTTCCAAAGGTTGCAAGTTATGTAAAACTTGTGTTTGAGGTTATCCCTACTAAATCCACTGCACCATTTGCATTTAATTTGCATTAATCACCTCGTTTCCTTAGTTGTGCAAGTTGATTTCATTTTGAACTCTTGCTTGTGAATTCATCTTAGTCTAATCTTGGAAGTCCAGCATGCCTTCCTACCCTGAAGTGTTGCGAAGTAAAGAGCATGCCCCAACTTTTTTTTTTGGGGTTATTTCATTTTAGGATTTGCATTTGGATTTCTTAAGGAGTTTGGGGGAACGTCACTTGGTATCAAAATTTTGGTAAAAGCTTGATCCATTGAATGTGTAGTCCAATGGCACCTAAGAGGAATCGTAAGCCAATGGAGGAAGCTATGGTGAAAAAACCCACCTAAAACCCAAATGTTCTGCCCAAGACCAATATGGAGAAACGGGAGGATTATGAAGAACAAAAGGACCATGATGACCATGAAAGTGAAGAGGAGCAACACTCCATAATTCTTTTCATGCCAAAACAATTGGAAGTTCTGGTGAAAATGAATAGGCCCGATTTCACTAGGTTGGTTGAAGCCTTAAAAAAAAAATCCTCTAAAAGTATAGGATCCAAACCCACCAAGCCTGGGAATTTTGATGAGGTTATAGATGTTTGGCTTGCAAAAATGGAAGATTACCTTCATGTTATTAAAGTTGGGCAACAATGTGTTGTGGGATTTGCTTAGTCCTATCTAAATGGTTATGTTTCAACATGGTGGAAGATAATGAAGCAAAAGGAAAGGAAAACCCATGGCTATATATGGGAATTCTTCAAGGAATGTATTAAGTTGGAATTCAATCCAAAGAATTATGATTACATTTCAAGGTGCAAACTTTATGACCTTGTGAATGCAACAAATGATAACTTGTGCCAATATGTGAGGGTGTACACCAAACTCATGCTTGAGATCTGACATATGCATGAATTAGACCAAGGAAAGTTTGAGGAAAATTAGCTTGCTTCATTATCCGAAGTCATCATGAAAGTGGAAGGTTTCTTGGATGTGGGACGAGGTGAAAATTTGGGTTCAAGAAGGAGAACAAGTTCCCTCATAAGAAAACATGCAATGAAGGGGAATGGAACTAAGGGCAAGACATTTCAAAAGGGGAAAAGCCCAAAAGGTGTAATCACACTATTATGACCCACACCCACCTCCTTGGTGTTTTGTTTAATGATTATTTATTCCAAAATATTCCCAAACTATCCTAAGGATATTCCATTTGTAAGTTTAACATAATCTTTAAAAATTTATTTTGATTCATAAAGATGTTGCATTATACTATCGTAATAAAGTTTGATTTAAATAATGTCCCAAAAATATGTCATTTCAAGTCCATTTAGGAATCATTCATGAGTTTTTCAAGTGTTAAAAACACTTGTTACATTGCTAAAAAAATGTTTTTGGGTATTCAATGTTCATTAGATTTGTTTCAAACTTTTTCAAGTGTTTCCATAATGTATTAGAAACATTGTTGTATGCATTTACTAAACATTTTAAATATTGACTTCACTTAACACTTTAAAAAAATGTAAAATTAAGCAATTGTTACACTTGAAGTGGGTCCTAATAACGTGATTACACCCCAAACAATTTCAAGGCCTAAGCTTCAAACCCAAAGGTAATTTTGTCAAGAAAGGTGCCCCCTTGAAAGGGAGCCAACCCAAGGGGGATGCTAGCAGGAAGCCCAAAGGAACGTGTTTCAATTGTAATGAAATGGGACATTACTCTAAAAATTGCCCCAAACCCAAATTAGGCAATGGGGGTTTTCTAAAGTAATTGCCCCTACCACCAACATGGCTCAAGGTGAACATAATTACTTTGTTTTCTTAAAAGGAAAGGTTTATAAGTGGGAGGTGTTATGTCTTTTGGACACAAGGGCCTTTCACAATTTCGTAACTCAAAATAGTGCCAAAAGAATGGAACTCCAATTGGAGGAGATCAAAGCACCCATTGATGTGCATTTTGCAAATGGAATCCCCCATCCAATCACGTTACAAGCAAGAGACGTGCCTCTTCGATTGGGCAATTGGAATGGAAAGGTGGACTTGTTCATGGTTTCCACTTTAAGGGAATGGAATGCATTTTGGGAATGGAGTTCATTACCAATATTCATGACATCGTTAAATACATACATTTATGTGATTGAGCATTGTTTCATGCCAATCTTTGAATCGTTTGACATTATTTCCCAATCCATTTTCTATGCAGTGCAACACCAATCCTATGTGTAAAATTACATTTGTTTGTGTGAGGCGTATGTTACAAATATTGCATGCCAATATTTTCATGTGTGAGGTGGCATGTTCACAAAGTCTCACATCACCTTCTTTACATTCATTTGTGATCTTTTGCATTGTAATGACCAATTGTGCAAAAGCCCTTTCCATTAAAGTTGATGAATTTATTGTTTCATTGGACCTTACAATGCCACCCATATGGAGATCATTTTGTTCCATGTTCATGAGCCCATCAAACTCCATGATCCCATCATCACTTTCGAAATGTTCATCTTCACCATCATCGTTGGATTCCATATCATCTTAAATATGTCATGGGTTCACAAACATGAAACCCAACCCTTCACAATGTGATCCATACCATGTTCCACAATAATTAATGATATCCTTTTGATTAATGTTTGTGCATGTGAAAATACCACAATTTGGTGTATACACATGTTCCCTCACAATGCCCATTCACATGTGCAATAAGATATTTTGGTGAATGGGAATTTCACTGCATAAGTGATGTTAGGAAGGTGTTGGCTTCATATGCCTCAAGCTCCATCACTTTCAAAGGTCGATTGGTACACATGGGTGAATGGAATAAGGGATGCATTTTTCACATTTCATGTAACAATGGCCTCCACAACCTTGTTTTTTACGAAACCTCTTTTTTTCATTTCCAATGTGTCCATGTAGTGGTGTGCAATGGTTGTTGTTAATAGCCACATTAATCAATTAATCCTATGGCCTCTAAGGCCTCTTTTGTCAAGAAAAAACCAACATTTCAATGCACCATGATATGATTCAATGTTCGCCTAGGTGTCTTGGTTGGAATGGGGCACTCATCAAACACCCACCATCCGTAATTCTACAAATATAAACATAATGCACAAAGGTGAATAACACAATTACAAAGGAGTTTTGAATATTAAACCATGACAAACATTATCACTTACCAAATTGATGGTAATAAGTCTAGAAGTAATTTGTCCATGCATCACCACACTTATGTTTGTGAAGGTGTTCTCTCACAACAACCCTCCCACGCTTTTTGAAGTCATCAATTGTTTTTCCATGATTGATGGACATGCACATCACATCATGAAAGTCTTGGAGGGTTGCACCCCGCACCTCCACATCTTTGATTTTTTTGGTACCACATAAACACCATGCTTTGAAAACATGCCAACAATAAAGGAGGATGGGAACTTTGTCCATACCCCGTATGACCCTAATAGGGATACATATGCAATAAAATCACCATCAGTGGATGGGGTTAATACAACATAAAATGCATATGAAATGATCAAATTTTTTATGAAAGATACTAAAACCATCCAAGGAAATAAATACAAAGTAGATACTAAATATAGAACTAACCATAATGCCTTCAATTCTTGTGGTGCATTATCAATGAGAAAACATGATGGTTTCCAATGTGGCATGTGCGATAACATCTTATATTTTAATGGTTTCAACCATTCGATCAAATCCTCAACTGTTTGCCTACTTGTAATGATCCACATTAAAGGGACTCTTGTGCAATGATCATCAAACCCCATCAAGGTGAATAAATGGAATTTCATATCATTTGTGCCAAATGTGGCATCCATAGAAATGGCACCATTGTGGCCATATGATAGCATGGATTCACATTGAGTCGGTGTTTAAATACCTAGATGGTGAATGGGACTTGAATACCATTCACCATTTCACTAGCATTTTGGAAAAAGAACACATCCTTTAGATTCTAAAAAACCCAAGACCAAATTGAAATTACAAGGCTAGTGTGTAAACACTAACTCCTTTTTTTATGTTTTCAATCCAAATATGTAATGTCTTGAAGCCGAATGAAATCATTTTGTGTCACGCTTTGGCCTGCATTCACATGTTCCCACCAAATTGTTTCATGCTTGTCATATATTTGTTTGGTTGTGTAACCTAAACTTAATTGGGCCCATATGTGGTCCTTCAATGCTTGTGACATGCATGGAGCATGACGAAACATACCAAAAATGCATTCAAGGTCTACTCACCATGTGTAAATGACCCATTAGCTCATGTATGGGCCTTATGATAGGTCGTGATTTCGGCCACATTGGGCCATGTATATAAACATTTGATTGAAAATGATGTTAGGCAACTTCATTTAATAAATTGAGTGTGGGTTGAATTTTCTTGATAGTCCTCTAGTTCATACCTGCATTGATATTTAAACCAAAAAACACTCAAAACGTAAATGGTTACATCTTTGGTATATGAGTTTAAAAAATTAAAAAAGTTAATACCATAAATGTTTACCACATATGCCCGAAGTGGTTTTTGATAGTTGGTTGCTTGACATCAATTTGGTTTGAAAAGTTTTTGTAAACATTACATTCCATGGGGGTGCATGTATCCCCTTGTTCACCTTCCAAGAATTCCAAGATGCAAACATATGGAACATAATAAAATTAAACATTCACTTTATTTTGCCCTCCATGGTGTATCTTAAATGTCCACACCAAATCCTTGTTTGAAAAAGGGGATTTTTAAGATATGAATGGAATGGGATTTTGGAACCCTTCCCATGATTGAAAGGAAGTAGGACAAATTCTTGCACCAAGTGAATTCATAATTCTAAAAACATTCATCATTGAACAAAAACCCAAAATGCAATACCTACGTAGCTCCCTTAAAGTTGATGCTATGACTTGGAATTCCCATTACAATATTAACATCATATAAAATACCCTATATTGTTCCAATGTACATCACATACAATACTTACATTATGAACCCATATACTAAAACAAACTTTGGCAATATTCACATTGAATTATTAAACCATCCATTATTGAAGATGCTTACATACGTAATACTTGCATTGTACATTAAACCCATAATGTTTGAAAGCCCCATGTAGCAATAGCCACATAATGATCATTTATGCACACTATTTGAGGGGTGTAAAATGCAAAACCTACCTCAGGCCAAAAAACCCACATTGGCTGTGGGGAATAAATTCATTACTTGCATTCACCACCAAAATTTAAAGCTTTTAAATTACAAATATTTACTAACCAAAAAAATTAACTTTAATTTTTTTTAAATCAAATAAATTTCATAAAAAAACAAAAGAAAATATATGTCTTTTACTTTTGTGTGATCTTTCCAAGTTGATTTTTCCCACTCTCTTTGAAGAAGATGTAGACTGAAATTGTATTGTTTCAAATATGTTTAAATCCTAAAAACATTACCCCAAATTTAGCCTAGTTTAAATTAATTATTATAAATTTGTGAAAATGAGCAAGGTAGATAGGTTACTAGGGTAGGTAGGCATGTAGGTAGGCAAGTTAGTAAGTAGGAAGGAAGTTACACTAACAAGGTAGCTATGTAGATAGGCAAGTTAGTACATAGGAAAGAAACTACCTTATTAAAGTGGCTAGGTTTGTAAGGTACTTATGTCAATAAGGTGGTTGTGTGTATAAGGTTACTTGTTAGTAAGGTAGCTAGGTGAATAGGGTAGGTAATTAGTACAATGGTTAGGTTAGTAGGGAAGTTAAATCAATAGGGTATGTAGTTAATAAGGTAGTTAAGTTATTAGGGTAGTTATGTTAGTATGGGGGTAATTAGTAAGGTACCAAGGTTGATACAACATTTATGAGGGTAGGAAGGTGAGTATGGTAGCTATGTGTGAGGTTAATCCAAAGAAAAAATAACCAATAACAAAAACAAAAGAAACTAAATATAATGGTACATAGCAAAAACAAAAGGATTGTGATGAACCCCATATGTGTCGAATGAAGAAATGCAGCCCATTTAGTGGACAAAACAATGAACTGGTGTAGTAATGGCTACTGGTTCACTCTGGCCATATGGGTGGGTTATGAAATAAAAAATTTAGAAATTTTTTTCTTACATATTTTTTATTAAAAAAATCTTACTTCTTTTTCTTTTCCTTTTTCCCTAGTTTTTTCCCACTTCCTTTCTCTTCATTATTTTTTTAATTTTCTTCCATGTTTCTTTTATTTTTGTTGGTTACAACAAAACCTTATACATCAACAAGCTCTTAGAGCAACTCATTATTATTATTATTATTATTATTATTTTTCAATGAATTCATTGGTGTGTTTTTTGTTGTGTTTGGGGGTGTCAAGGAACCATGACATCCCTCTTTTGCCATCACAACCCCTCCTCCAAGCTTCAATGATCCTCCATGTAAGTATCATTTTTGAGCATTTTTTTAAAATTTAAAGTTCATGTAGCCAAATGACAACAACAAGCTTGCAACTCATCATCATCATTTTTTTGGTTTTTTCAAAGGAGGGAATAAAATGAAGACCCAAAAAAAAGGAAAAATAGTAAAAAATCAGAGAAGGAAAAAAAAAAACAAAAAACAAAAAAACTAGAAGAAAAGAAGGAAAAAAAACGAGGAAAAAGGGGAAAAAAAACATTATAAAAAGAAACAAAAAAGAAGAAGAAGAAGAGCTTTTTTATTTAATATTTTTTCTTATGGAATTTTTTATTTCCTTCTTATGGACGATTGAGTTTTTTCAGTGGTGTTTGTTGAAAAGGTACAAGGTCTAAATATGTTGATTTTGGTGCAGTATGTTTGCAAAGTTGAAAGGTAAGTTACTATTTCATGCAAAAACATTCATGTTTTGATCTATTTGTTATTATTCCATTGTTTAGGTGACCATATTCCATTTTGAAGATTAGTTGTAGGAAAATGTAGTAATGTTAATTAAATTGTTAAAGGAGCAAGTAGGAATGTGCATGGGAATGTTGATGAATGATCATTTTAACATAATAGAATAGGTAGCAAAGTTGTTAGGCATTGATGAAATGAAGTTAGGGTTCAAGCATGAAGATAAGTTCAACCAAGTCAATCATTTATCATAGCAAAATAGTAAACATTTTATTCTTGCCTTTAGTTTTTCAAAAAGGCCTTTCATGCTATCAAAATAGGCGGTGTTTGTTTGTTTCATTACCATGCTATGGAAATGGTTTAATGTTTGATGTTGTTCATTTTTTATTGATTGAGTGCACTTTCCTCCACATCTTGTGATCAATCACAAATTTTTACATACTTGATCATTTTCCTCCTCACACATGATATGTTTTTTTAATTTTGACTACTCTTAGAATGATTATGTGAACTTGCACAAGTGAAATAGAGTGTAGCATTTACCTTTTCTTGCATATTTCTTGTATGACTTCTTTTAGTCATGGGTTTTTAATCACTTTGAATTATGATGCATTCACTTAGTATTTCATTTGATTCAACTTATCTCACTACTTGACTTGAAGTTATGATAAAATTGTCTTTTAATTTTTTCTGCTTTCATGAACAAGTTAAGAAGGGAATTACAAAAAAGCCCCATACAATAACTATAGTCTTTTTATGGAACATGAGGTGTAGGATGCAGGTTCTTTCCATGAACATGGAACATTATTAATGTGAATAAATTTAGTATGGACTTTAAAGGATCCATCACAACTACCACAACATAAACATAAATGGTTAGAGAATGTAATGTCCATTGTGATTACATTTATACAGTGTAACAAATCAATTCAAATACAAAAAATCAACATGATCATCAATTTCCATGAATCAAAAACGATTCATGGATAATATGTATAATTCATACCCACATTTTTCCTTTTTTTTCCTTGTTTGGTTTAGAGTTTTTTGAAATGCCAATGCTAATTGTGAATTGTTGTTTTAATGTAAATTTTGTGGGAATAATATATACCAATTTGTGACAATTGTGGTTTATCTCTACCTAAAGCATCATAATAAGTATACCCTCCAACATGTGAAAAATGATGCAAAGGTGGTAGCTAGAACCTATCACCAAGTGCATGGGATGAATAATGTGGATCATAGTTCTAAAAAAGGTTCTTGCTTAGACAAGGATTAATG
>Ga0116229_10006189_pt1 | contig 19338 bp, 12 predicted proteins | sample S1TSphgellanicum_3_FD_87313 | JGI IMG/M metagenome (GOLD analysis project Ga0116229, IMG submission 87313) | Host-associated microbial communities from peat moss isolated from Minnesota, USA - S1T2_Fc - Sphagnum magellanicum MG | ecosystem: Host-associated > Plants > Peat moss > Unclassified... | reverse complement strand
TAGTTCATATATATTGATAGGTTAAAAATTTATTAAAAGTTGATTAACATTTCAAATAATAATTTAAATAATAATTAAATAATATTCAATGAATTATCTGATAATTCAAATTTATTAATCAAGAGTTATGGTTAATAAGTATTATATTAACTAATGGTTAATGAACTATTAAATAATAATTAATTATATAATCTTGAGTTAATTTATTTACTTAGTAATAATGATTAATTAAAATTCATTATATTTTAAAATGTTATTTATCGACTAAATTAATTAATAATTTCATAATTTAATAGTTAATATCGTATATTCACATAGAAGCTTCCTTCAAAGTTTTCTTGAGCTAAGTCCTCAAAAGGGTATAAATAAGAGTAGGATTCATCATTTCTTTCAATCTATTCAACACCAATTTTAAGCACAATTTTGCACCATTGTATTTTCAAATTCTTTTCATGTTCATGTTTACATATGTTAGTATAATAAAGATTTACTTTCATGTTGGTCTTACACATCTCGTGTTCTTGTTTTGTGTTTTTGTGTTCTTATTTTTGAATCACATAATCGTGTTTTGTTCCTTGTTTGGAAGTTAGATTTATACCTTTCCTTTAGCCTTTGTTTTCGTGTTTCTTCATGTCCTTGATAAAGAGTTGTAGTTAAGCGACTAACAATTAGGCTCAAATTTACACCCAACTTATTATCCTTTCACTTTAAAACTATGTTCATTCTTGGTGGTGAAGAAATTATGGAAAGAATATCTTATATGGCTATTTGGTTTAAGAGGACATTAACTTTGAATGGGGGGTGGGGTTTGGAAGTGATGCGCCATTTAAGATTATTTATGTTATTTGGTTTATGTGTGTGCAGATAATGATAGTTATAGGTGCTAATATGGTAGTGCATGATACATTACATACAATATTTGCCATTTTTTTTGGTTAACCACCAATGTACATTATATGAAAGTTGGATGGTGAATGGAAATGATATATTTTTACATTCCCTACCAAACAACAATGGTTTGTTCAATTTTTATTTTCATTATTTATTAATTACTAAAAATGTCACTAACCTTTAATTACATACTAACCATTTACATGCATTTATTTATTTAATAATGACTTGTTATTCTACTTACTTATTGGACTTATTATTTACAAAATATGTGTTATGGGCTCGAGAATTTTGAAGACAAATGATGAGAAGACAAACCTTATAAATCTAAATCCAAACATGGAACATAGAAACCAAGACAAAACACAATAGGCTAAAAACAATAACATAAAGTGTGTAAACAAAAATGTAAACACAAGAGGAACATGACAAAAAATATGGGATAAAATTGTACTTCAAATTGATGTTGAATAAATTGAATGTAATACATTTTGAAAAATTGTGTCTATTAAAACCACATTACCATGCAACTAAAGTTCGAAAAATGATTTGTATACAACTTTTGTGCAAGTATCCTTTAGGGAGTACGACTATTGTGCAAGTATCCTTTACGGATTACAATTATTGTGCAATTATCCCCTTGGAAATACAAGGTATTAATAAATAAATTACCACGTTAGAAAATCAATTAATCGTATTATAGTTGCAAGTGAGTTGAAAATGGGTTTTATTTACAATTATTTATACACATCGTACTTACATACGTACTCAACTATGTTTGACTTTTTCAAGAATTGCATTGGAACTATGTGTGCCAACTATTTTAAAAATGTTATAAATGTGTCACTAAAACAATAACTATGTTGCAACTAGTGTACAATGTGCATACATGTGATCATGCCACATGTCCACATTTCCATCACATGTTATCGGATACATTTATAACTAATTTTTGACTATGATTCCCACTGATACAATTGGTAAAGCCATTAATGTAGTAATACTAAAATATTATTGTTCAACTATGTTATGACTATAGTGCAACTACTTATAATTTAATAAAGATACATATTAATATGTAATTTTTTTATAAAGAATCATTGTTTTAATAATTTGACTATTAAATATTAATTATGTTGAGTAAAATTATTTATTATGAACTTATTGATTTTACTAATAATATACTAATAATATAAATAAATAAATGCAATTCATATAATTAATTTTACATTAACTAACAAACTAATTACTTATTAAATAATAATTACATAAATATTTATCCAAGTTGGGAATATTTCATAATGAATTATATCAATTATTTATTATAATTATTAATTAATTAATAATTACCAAATCATTAACTATGTATATTGATTAACTAATGAATTATTTGGATACATATAATTAATTTAGATGTGAAATTAAAAGGAATGTTTATATTATATTAAAAATTCAATTAAATGTACATATGGATATGCTTATTTATACCTTGATGTTTTCTATCCAATTTAATATTTAATAATGAATTATTTTCAAAAAAATATTAATTAATATGTAATTTATTTAATTGTTATGAACTAATTAATTAAACTGATAATTAATTACTATGAATTATAATAAATTTGATTCATATAATTAGTTTATTAATTAATTAAAATAATTGTAAAAATCCTAAAATTTCAAATGATAAGGGACTAATTATATGAATTTAAATAATAATCTTTTAATTTGAAGTAAAATAATTAATCATTTGAAATAATTAAGAAACAAATTAGATTGATTAATTTAAATATTTTTAAAATTTTTAATTAATAGAAATAATGAACTAAATAATTATTTGAATTAGAATAACTAATTCAAATAACTAGTTTGTTGGTTAATTAATTCAAATAATCTATACAAATACATAATTATCACATATTTAATTGAAATTTTTTTTTTAGATGATGATATATCATAAAATCAAATAAATTCTTTTGATAATTAATTATCTAAAATTTTAAATTCAAATAAATATTTCAAATAATTAAATATCAAATAATTAATTCACATATTTAATTATCATATAATCACTAATTTAATTGTAGATTTTATATAATGAAAAACAAACACAAAACATGTGGGAATTTTTTTTTATAGTTGCAATTCAGTTTGTAACTAAAGAACAATTAAAAAATTTAACCCATATAATTTGTTTTTGAATCCCATGTTACAAACTATATAAAAAAGGTGTGTTCTCTTATGTTTTCACACTAAAATACATGTGCCATTTTGGAATGATTTGAAAAAGCTTCAACTTAAAGGCAAAACATTAAATAAAAAATTAATATTTTCATGGCTAGTTTTTAGTTTATTTAGTCTTGTGTTTTCCTACTTGCTTACCTACTTAGGTAAGTAAATAAGTCCTATTTTTGTATGTACCTATTCAGGTAGGTAGGTCGTAAGTAAGTACATAGGTATGTAGGTTTTAAAACCTACCAAGCTATCTATTTATGGTTATGTATGACCTATTTAACTACTAAAATAATTAATATGTCATGTGACAATTTTTTATTGTGCCGTGTGTCACAATATTAAACAAGATTTATAATGCACAATGGAGATCAATATATTTCTTTAAAAATGATTTTTATGTCCAAAAATTTTCATAGTGCCATATATCATATTTCAATGAATGGATGACAATTAATGATGTCAACATGACATCATGAGTGTAGTTATATTGGAGTTGCATAATAGTCGAAAATGAATTATTTTGACAAAGTTGCAATTGAGTTGTAATGAGTTACACCATATATAAAATGAGTTGCAACTGTGCAATTCATGCAACTTGTCTATTAACACTCATAACATATAAATACAATGAGTTGTAAGGCTAGTTGTAAAACACCCCTTTTTCTCATAGTGATAAAAAGTTCTACCTCTATTTATATTCCTTTGGGGACCTAGTTAACAAAAGCTTCCATGGGGGTTTCCATATGCCCATTGACTAAACTCTTTTTTGAAAATTTTATTAAATTGTAAATGATTTATGAATTAACTTGTAATAAATCAAAAGTGAATTATGAATTGATTAAAAGTGAATTATGAATTAACTATGAATGGACTACGAATTCATGGACAAAAATCTATGTAAATGAATTCCATTCATCATGTGATCATATTGCATGTTGGCATTTGTAACATCACCTCCCCTTTTAACAATGGATTCCACAAGGAGTGGCCTTGGGCTTGTTTGGATATCATCAATGTTTTTTTTTCATTTCTACATGGCTTTCAATAGGTGTTTAGTTAGTTCCCAAGTGCATTTACTCACATCATATCCACGCCAATGAATGAGGTATTGGAGTTGACAATTTGATACTTCGAATCAAAAACATCCTTCACTTGTAATTTTGTTTACGATCAACCTCAATAGGTGGGGGTGGTTCACAAACCTTTCCTAGGATGGTAGTTGCATGGTAATGTTTTTACAAGGAACATGAAACAATCGATGAATTTTCATGGCATTTGGAAATTTGAATTCGGAAGCCACATCATTGTTTTTTTTGTGATAATGAATGGACCAAACTTTTGATAATCAAATTTTTTAAAGGTTGCATTGTTTTGATAATTTGTTATTGAAACCATATTTGATTGCCAACTTTGAATCTTGGTTGTTCCTTGGGTTCATCAACATTTTCCTCATATTAACTTTGTGTTTTTTCAAGGTTACATACAAGAAATGTTCAAACGTTCACTAACCACAAATATATCAAATTTAGGATGTCAATCATGATTTGTAAAAAAGGTTGCTTGCTATGTTGATTAGTGAATTGTGTTGTTATAAACAAACTTTGCCTTGGACAAAAAATTTAACCAATTATTTTGATGATAATTGGTTGTGCAATGTAAATACCACTCCAAGACTTGATTGACTCATTCTATTTGCCCATCCATCTAGGGGTGGAAAATTAACAACAATTTCACTTTCACACCTAATAGTTCAAAGGACTTCTTCTAAAACTTGGACACAAAATGGGGTCCACGATCATAAATGATATCCTTAAAAAAACCATAATCAAGAAATAATTTGACTTTCCCTTTGTTAGTTATGTTTTTTAGTAAAGGGAATCAAATAAGCAATATTTGCCAAACAATCCACCACCACCAAAATGGAGTCATATGAATTGGAGAATGGAAGGTTTGTGATGAATTTATGGAAATTGAAGACCGTGGTGATGAAGGAATTGGTAATGGCTCAAGGAATTTAAATGGGCAATGGCGAGGATTTTTTATTCATGCACAAACATCACATGACCCAACAAACTCCACATATTTTCAAAGTTGTGACCATTAATAATCTTGAAAAATTAACTCCATTGTCATGTTGAATCCAAAGTGGTTTGCATTTAAAACATCAACTTGACTTAGAATATTTGGAATCAAGCAAGGCCATCAAATACATGCAAAAGTCCATCATGATATAACAAACCATTTCGAAACTTGAATGAACCATAATTATTAGAAAAATCTGGAACTTGATTTCTTAATCAAAATTTGATGTCAACAACAAAAGGATCCCACTCCAAATCTTAATGAATTTGACAAAAAAGGGATTTGTCATCAAAAGTTATTTGTAATGCTTACAATTCAAGATGTTCGGGCTTGAGGACGACATCATATTGTTGGTCATAAATTTCATCTCCATTTTTAAGTGCAAGGTATGAGTGATAGGATAATGAATATGGTTTTTGTTGTTGGTGCCTAGGATGATATGTGATGACAAACCAAAATTGAGAACAAAATAACGTCCATTGAACTTGGCGTCAATTCAAAACATAAACAATTAAAAAATACTAGAATACACAATGATTTCATGTTGAACTTGGAATAAATGATGCCATTCCTTAAAAACATACATGATAGCTAAAAAATCCTTATCATGAATCACAAAGTTTATTTTGACAAGAAAAGAAAGTTGTCACTTTAAAGTTGTAAAAGTATGACACCTAATGCAAAATCAAAATCATTTGTTTAAATAACATGAATGGTTTAAAAGGGTATGCATGAATAAAAAATGGGGTAGTCATGAAATGAGGATGTCATTGATGTAACAACCCATAAAATCATCTAAATATTCACAGAAAACATTGTTCATGAAGTGTTGAAAAATGGCATGTGCATTGACAAAGTCGAAAAACATCACAATGTATTTGAAATGGTCATAACAAGTTTGAAAAAAATCTTTCGTTCATCACCTTCCTAAATACACACCATGTTATATGCAACATGTAAATCAACTTTGGTGAAAACTTTATCATGATTTAATTGATCCAACAACCTTGATATTAAAAGTACTTAGTTCATAGAAGCTTCCATATGCCTACCAACTAAAGAACATTTTTGATAGCTTTTTTAACTATAAGTGAACTATGAGTTAACTAAGAATGAATCAATGGTGAACTATTAGTGAGTTATGAGTTAACTATAAATGAACTTTGAGTTGATTAAGAATGAACTAATAGTGAATTAAGAATTACAAATTATCAAAAATAAAACTACGAGTTAACTATAAGTGGACTATAAAACAATTATGAATGGACTACAAAATCATGGATGGAAATTGAATGAATTTCATACATCATGTGATCATGTTTGATATTGGTGTTTGTGATAATAGGTTACCAAAACGAAAGCCATTGTTAAGCCAATTGGGGTTCTTTCACAATGTTCAGGACAAAATTAACACATAATGTTAAACATGTGGGTTTTTGATTTGTCACCATGACTAACATTCATGGAGTGGTCAATGTGCATGATTTTCAACATGGGAAATATTTCACTAGGTTTTGGTTTTTCCTTCCCTCGCCTTACTGCATTCACATGCCTACCTTTTTATTTGAGTAAGGCTTATTCTTCTTCAAAATGCCAAGTACTAACAACCCTTAATTCAATTGAACAAAAAATTTATGCTTCAATTTCCTTCCTTTTTATTTCATGTTGTGTTTTCCTACTTAAAACCTCCCTTAGTTTCAAATTGCAATTCACAAAGTTCAAGCTCCATAATTAGACATCTCATTATGCTTAAATGCATTTAATCTCCTCTTTATTCTTTTCTTTTATTCCACTACTTCAACTTAGTTACAACAACCAAGATCAAACATTCACATATGCAATTTCCAACAACTACCCAAACTACTTGTATTACGTGCCCATAACTTTTATCCCCATGATTTATTAAATAGCCAAAATGCCAAAGCTTAACTCCAAAATTACAAGCTCAAATCTATCTCTATTTTAAAAAGAACTTGCATTCCCCTTTTCCTTCCCTTACACTCACCCAAAACAAAAGTTCAAAAAGAAAAACTAAAGTGCACTACAATTTATGTGCTAATCTAATTAAAGCCTCTATACATTCTACTTTGTCACCCCAAAAGCTCCATTATCTCCACCATTGTCTTGCAACTCCACCACTATGTCTTCTTTAACACCATTTTACAAAAAGAGCACAAGTTTCACTCCTTACATTCAAAAACTTCCAAACAAAAGCTTTTAGAATAATCCTTTCACATCATTTTTCAAATGTTATCGCCTAGTTCTACTCCCTTGTCAATCACTTACTTATTGTTGATGAAAGTTCAGTTGGGTCACAATAAGTTATACCTTAACTAACCATCAGCAAATTGGCATGCATCCACAAGGCCCTCCCTTACTTTTGTATCACTTTTGATAAAACCCATTATATCCATTGATATATATATAAGAACACAAACTTTAATTGTTGGCAATCTTTGATGGTTAATTATGACCTAATGAAATCCTATATTGGTCCTCATGGACTTTTACATAATTGCTATCTGATCTATTATTTACTCAAGTACATACCCAAGAGCTAGTGATATATGGTTCTTTTATGTCTAAATACAAGCTACAACAAGGCATTTAGCAAGTTTCCATTGGTTGGCTTTTTTTTGGTTTCCCCCCCAATTTTGTGATATTATCAAATAGAAGGTCATCCATAAGAAAAAATAGCCAAATTTGGCTATAAAGGAACTATGAAAAAGAAAATTGAAACTTTTTTTATGCATTATTGGATACAATATTGTTTGGCAATTTTTTTTAAAAAACATTTCAGAATTGTTTGATTCAAAATTGCAAAATTCAATTATTTTTTGCATTTTATTATTTATAGGTCCCCCCTACTGGTGAATGTTTTCCAAAATAATTAGGAGTCCATGTTCTCCACTGAAGGGTTTTTTTTTTTTCAAAATTTCTCAAGTAGGTCCATTAACAAGGATCCTAATCATTAATTAACATTAAATGGTGATTGTCCTTTGTGAGATGTAACATTTTTACAAAAGTGTTGCTACCTAAGAAGTGCCTAGGTCTAGATGCAGCTAATTACAAATTTTAGTTCAAAAAATGGTGAAAAAATCCATAAACATCACAAAATTTTCATGATTTTTTCATTTTCTGAAAAAAATTCACCAAGTTGCGAAAAATGATAAAAAAAACAACTAATCTTCACACTCCTTAACTACATAAATGGCTTGCTACATCCCACTACGAGGCTCAAGGTAATTAATACCTAGTCAGTCCATAGCCCTTTGTTGGCTAAATTGATAGTTAATACTTGTCTATAGACCTTTGGTGGAGGATTCATGCTATACGAGTAGCTCCACCGATAACAAGAAATTGTCTTGCATTATATACTTTGGATGAAGCACAACCATTTCATGGTGGAGAAGGTCAGTATTGTGAGTAAATGTGCAAAAGATCCAATGCTTGTACAAGGGATTGAATGCTAAAAGGATTCTCCTTCATTGGTTGGCCCAAGTGGTTGCATTCAAATAATCTCGGGTTATTGCGTCTTATTTTTCATGTTTATGAGTGGCAATTGGGAAACAATTATCGTATTATTTAATATATGATAAATACTCATAGAGGGCCAAATAAGGGGCATGGGTGGAGCCATTCTAACCTAAGGCTGCAACTTCTTATAGTCGAAAAAATGGCTCCCTATGTATCAAATGCTGCTGGAACCTTAAACTGAAATTGTGTACCAATCTTCTCATCAAGTTGGGCTTATATTTCATGGAAATGTGCTTGGCAAGTCAAGTGGTGGGTGCTGCAACCGGAGAGAATAGAAGAGCCCATGAAGTTAGTATGGAATTAAGGGATGCAAAGTCCATCATTCACATATTTGGACCGCAGGCTGGGCAGTCGCAAGTATTTGCCTAAGTCCAAATCCTTGTATTCGTCTTCATGTGTGATTGATGGAAAGAGTGAGGCAAACACTTAGCATTTTGTCAATCACAAACTGCAAGCCAGGCTCTGGTTGAATGTGCACGCATTCTGCCACTAAAATATATGAATGGATGCGTTTTTAGGCCTTCTATTTTTTTAGGAATACTCTGGAACAACATAAGCCCAAACTTGGAGTCTTCAATGATTCCTAGGTCCATGATTCAACATTTCCCTTTCTATGATTGACTCTGTAACCGATGTCATCAACTGATCTTTTCAATCTCTAAGACTTTTGTGCAAGGGTAATTTGAGATGCTAATAAGTCTTGAAGCAGACTTGCAAGACTCAGGGATGTGCAGCTTGTTCCAATGTTTCATTCACTACTGGGCTCTAATTAAGACTTTGACCATAAAATCTTTAGAATTTGTGTCCAGTGTGGATCCATCCATTTCTAGATCAAGTTACAACCAGGGATATAACACACATAAGCTATTAAAATCAAATCTGAGGGTGGTATATTTTTTCAAACATAGGTGAAGACTGCATGCAGTCTGTTTATGAGACATTCTGCATTTGTTTTTGGAACTAGCTTCAAGGGTTACTCTCTAGTATCTGACCTTGCAAATTATTAGTTTATGCTCGGAATTATTAATCATATTCTTGGATATGAGTTAGACGGGTCAAGAGACAGAGAGGTTGAGTGAGTGAGTATGCCCATAAACTTTGCTTATCAAAGCTAAACCTTGGACCAATTTGGAAGAAGCAAGAGAAGGGGTAGAAAATCTGAGAGCTCATCTATGTGTGCTAGAATAAGATGTGTTTTCCCCCTAAAAGAAATCCTGAAGCTAATTTCCTGAAAAAATTCACTGGTGTGAAATCTAGGCATGCAAGAATGAAAGCCTTTACAATCCAGAAACATGACAAGTGTTCAAGGCACTTGGGAATTTTTCCACATACACTATGTTCAAAATATGCATTTAGCATTGCACTGCCAATAACAAATGAAATTGCTTTGCCTTTTGTTGGCCTTGCCTACCAAGGGAAGGATATTGTGTTTAGAATCAGTATGGAGTATTGTAGCTTAAGGGATTTCAGCCCCTAGGTAATAGGTCTATTTTTTATAGGAGGATTTTTGAAAGATGATATTTTGGCTTGTGTTGAAACTTAAGATTACTCATAGAGTTATGATATCTTGAAGGATTTTGATTTTGTTTTAGAGGTTTTTTTGAAAATTATATTTTTGTATGGTAAAATATTTGAGTTTTCATAATTCTTTTTTTGCCTTAAGATACTTTTTTAATGTAAATGGCAAGGCCACAGTGTGACACACCCCTTGTTAAATTAAGGAGATGAAATACACTCCTGATACTGGCCTGAACGTAGATTTAACTAGAAAAAGGTTAATTGTTTATTGGAGAGCTCTGCCATTCACAATATGAATTTAGCCTCTCTTTCTTTTTGTATAATATTTACATTCTTGATTGCAACTAAGCTAAGGTAAAGCATAATGTTTCTCTGTAGACAATGCCACCTTGAATCGTTTTTTTGCCCTCATTACTTACTCCCTTTTATAACCTAGAATTGCTTGGAAAGTAGGAATATCTAAATCGTTCTTTTAAAGCCTTCATTATTTACTCTCTTTTATAACCTGGAATTGCTTGAAAAATAGGAATATCTTAAATGGGCAGCCAACCTCCTAAAAAAAACAATGTACATAGATTGGAAGAGTAAAGGCATAAGTTCGTAGCCTGCATGGGCCTGAAAATAGGTATCTACTCCTTTCCCAAAGAACCGTACATGATAATTGCTCGTCATACGGCTCTGTTCTAAAAATTTTAAGTCCCATTTCCTTTAACCAACACCACACCTAGGTCTTCGAACCCCTAAAGCCTCACATGGATGTTTCAGTGTTGATGATCAGTACAGAGTGAGAAAAAATAAAATAAAAATCAGCCTCCTCTCAAAATAATTGTGATGTTAATGAAAAAATGTCGCAACCCTACTTGAAGAGAGTGTGAGGATGAAACTCACACTCTCGAAATGGGGACTTGGGAGTCCTTGGGGACTCCCAAAATTTCAAAGTTCAATTGCAGGGGTCAAAACACCTCGCATTGGGGTGTTTTTTATATCATTGGAAAGCTATCGAAGTTTAGATGTCGAAAATGGGCTCGCATGGGCCATTTGGACATTTGTAGCACACGTATGGCAAAAAGAAGGGTCGCGAGTCGAACTGGCAGTTTGACTCTTGACCACTAAAAGTCGAGAATCGACCCAACCCTAGTGTGTGCAGGTGGAGTGCGATACATCATTAGAAAGCTCTCGAGGATAGCTACAAGTTTGCATCATACCTCATCCCAATCGAAGGTCTAAACAAAGAGCTATGACCTCACAAAGTCCCGAGAGTTCAAACCGGTACAGTTTCGAGACTCTTCCTTGGGAGTCCTGGGACAAAAAACCATTCGGATGTAGGTGTCATGGAGAGACGCAAAAAATACTATATGGGGGAAGGTGGTGGCTTCCCCCGAATTCGGACTGTGGTGAGTTTTGTGAGTCCAGAGTTGCTCGTGGCTTGTCCTAGCACTAAAAGTGCTCTAGAAAGTGAACTAACCAACTTGTTGGTTGGTTTGATGCAGGTTCGAGTAAGTAACTAAAGCTTGTCACTCTTCCTAGTCCCATCCCGAAGCTTTAGCACACCCCTCTAACCCTTTTAGTGCTGAGAGCTGGGAGCATGCCTCAAGTTCTTCACAATTTTGTTGTTTGAATAACTTAGACCCATCTTCGATCTAATTAGAAACTTGGGAGCATGTCAAAAAATACAAGTGTTAGGCCAATCTGTGTACATAGTGCATTTGCACTAGGGAGTCTAACTGCACAACAATTCAAACCAATCACACTTCATTACATATCATATGTACACTTGATTTTTGTATGCCTCTTCATCTATATTTGCTTTTGTCAGGAACTCCAATCTAAGTGTCCTAAGCTCTATGCTAGTAGGAAAACTAACAAGGGTCCCACCTTCTCCATTGACTATATGTAAATCCTTGGAGTGTGTGAGGATTATTTTTTGTGTCGAGGATTTATGTTTGTTGGCAAAGGTAAATATAGTAGACCAACAAATATGGTAGTTGACAATAGTTCAAATTTGATAAAGATTGTCACAATATCTATAGTAGGACATAAAACCTCTTATGACGTTCGTAAACCAATTGATAATGTCTTTGTTGTTAATGTTCGTCAAGCGGGCCACGTAGGTTAAATGGGCCACCTTTCTTCTAGCTAATTATACCTTGGTCTTGAACCTTTAAAATACCTCCTTTGTAGATGCTAGGATAAGGGTGTGGCTTTGGAAAAAATAGAGATTTTTTAAAAACTAGTTTTAAAGTTGTTTGCTTGGACCTGATTTGCTCATACGACATCAATAGCAATCTATTGTTTACAATAGTTCTGAGTACGTGAATGTGCTTTGCGCTTTGCTATCCCAGTGAATTAGGCTTGTTATGCTTGCCTTTTAAATTAATGTTTACCATTATCGGTGAATTTTTTTTCTTAGAATTAAAATGATTATCCCTGTTTGATAGGTTTACATTTATCCTTGAATATCGAGTATCATTTCCTTTCCTACCATCCTTGTAGCTGCCATCTGTAATTTGCACATGTGTGCATGCACCCTTGGATAAGACAAGAAATTATTTCTCAGAGCAACCCTCCCTAGTTCCAAACCTAGGAACACACTTTCCCGTATGAGCATTCAATATATGTATAGGTTTGGGGAAGAGTTACAAGGTATCTACTTAGGATATCTCCTTAATCTTAAATAGGTCGTCCAATGGATTTGTAATTTTGTGTTGTGCTGACACATTAGGCTACCTTTTTTCAAAAGCGTCACGGGGACTACTCAATTTAGATCCATCCAGAAGGGTTTACTACACAAGGCCTTTAAGAGGATACTAGCTCTTGCAGAAGGTTAAGGCTAGCGAATGTCAGATGTAAAGCTTCGCACTTCATTAAAATCATATTAGCATATTCCCCTAAAAAAGAAAGAACAAAACTCATTGAAGAATATTCCACATTATAGGCCACGATTAATTCAACTTCAGGTAAATCAAAGGGAGTTCGATTAATTTTTGTTAAACAAGAGATGAAAAACATAATAAATATAGGAAACAAAGGAATGCCAAACCATATTTGCTTTTGCGTTAATACAATCTCATTGAAATTGCAAGAACCTACATATATTAGTTTAGTAATAATAATAAGACCAATAGAAACTTCATAAGAAACCATTTGAACTGTAAATTGTAATGCTCCTAAAAAAACATATTTAGAATTACTAGACCAACCCATCGTAATGATCACATAAACACCTAGGGAAGATATAACAAATAAATAAAGTATACCTACATTTGAATCCGACAATACCATACCATAATCAAAAGTAAGGGTTGATAATTGATTTTTTCACCCTCCAAACCATATGTGGTAATTCCTTGTCATATAGCTCTCCACCATTGATTTATTGAAGTGCATAAAAAATAAAAAATAAAATTATACATATAATTTTATGCAATTCACCAAGTTTTTATTAAATGAGGTCATAGTAGCATTTGAGTGTTTGTTATGATCAACCAGTCCCCTTGGAAAAGTTCAAGCATAATTGGCTTTGCCACATTTGTAATGAGGAAAAGGCCACATTTTCTACCATCAAATCATGACTGTCGCCTTTCAATACTTAACTTAGTTGGTCTCCCTTTTCACTTACTACAACAATTCCATTGACCCTTTCCCTAAAGAGTGGGGCGATCCTATGATTGTGTCTTTGACTTTTCTTTTCACCCATGTGTTGAGGTAAGATGTCCGCATGGTTTTATTTTCTCTTATTGAAAATATTCCTAAAAAAAGTATATATATGTATTTTTTCGTCTTCAGCCTTTGTTATACCTATCAAAAGAATTGATTATGAGACTAAGTTGTTACCCGTTGGCTTGGTAAATGTTGTCGTTCGATGGTTACATGATTTAGATTTGTTAACCTTATCAACCCCAACAATATCTTTTGAGTTGTTCTTACAAATGGGTTTCTTGTGACTTGATTTCCCAAATGTTTTTTTACATGCATTGCATCAATGCTACCTCTGGGTGATTTACTCCATTGACGCAGATTAGAGATCAAACATTGGGACATGCCCCATAGCGATGTAGGTACCTTACACGGCACATGGTATAACAACCCAAGCAATCAAACTTAACATAAATTATTGGAGCCATTGTAATAATAAATAAATTTGCACTACTTGGTAAATTGGGTTTTTTTATCATTAATTTAAAACCATATGCTAAAGGTTGTAACAATCCAAACAATCCCACTACATTAGGGCCTTGTCTATGTTGCATGGAAGCCATTACTTTACGTTCAACTAAAACAAAAAAGGCTACTCCTATTAAAAGGGGTATTATTATTCCAAGTATTCTTGCTAAAATATCAATGATATACAATTTCATTTTGTTGACTTTTTTTAAAAATCTTGTTCCATGTTAAAAGTATATATATATATATTTCTGCTAGCTTTAGAAAAACATGGGTTGTGGACGACAAACTAACAAGGTGAGACTACCTTATAGGTGACTAGAAGGTAAACTTTTGAAGGTAGCCTAAATAAGTAATGGCATTCCTCAAAGAAAGTTGTAAAATGTTATAAGACTTTTGAACATGACATGTTATTGGCTATAGTCAGAAAATAAACATCCACTTGTAGCACAAAAAAAGGAAAAAAAGAAAAAAATTGCTGTGAGAGAAAAAAAAATCGTCAAGTTCAAGAAGTGTAGACACACTTGCGCAAATTACAGATGACAAACGTAGATTTAACTAGAAAAAAATTAATTGTTTATTGTAGAGCTATTCCATTCACAATAAGAATTTAGCCCCTCTTTCTTTTTGTATAATATTTACATTCTTAATTGCAACTAATCTGAGGTGGAGAATCCACACTTACTCGAGTAGCACCACCTGGATTTTTCCTTTCGTTTTTCAGGTCCATTACCTGCCTAAAGAAACCTGTTTTCATCAAGTGGGATGTTCTGCAGTAGAAGGTTACCAGCCAGGCTAGACTGGGATCTTCTGACCAGCTGAAGGTACCAGCCAGCATGTCACTATTTCTAAAAAGTGAAAAAATCCCAGCGCTTCTTGAAGTAGGAAAAGGGCCTGAGTACAGGACCTTCAGTGACTTTCGACCTCTTCCCTCCACCTACCGGCCTAGGGCACAGATCTCAAATCACGGAAAGGCCTGTACTGAGGCCCTTCTCCTATACCTACAGCCCTATGGTGGGGGTTAAAATAAGGGGCCTAAGACAAGAAGGTAGCCAAGCCTGGCCATATCTGGTGACACCCTCCTCAAAAAGTCAGTTTTTTTGTCATAATTTGGTGAATTCTTTTATTAAAAAGATATAATTTGCAACACCCTTTTTATAAAACTGTGTTACCTTTTTGACCATTTTCCACCCAAAAAAAATAATCACTGATCAGGAGGTGTCGGAGAGGCAGGTTCATATGCGTAGTAGATTGGAGGGATCTTATGATTACTTACCTGCACATGTGAGTAGGCTTCAAAGATCCCTCCCCATCTTAAGGAGTAGTCATAAATAAGCCTCCTCCTCTCTTAAAAGGATATTCAGGGATACGTTGTGTGCCTTCCAAATACACTTCGGAAATTTCTCATGGTACTTTATGAGTCAGATCAAGGAAGGAGGCCATTGAGTGTCAAACCTACCTTACTCTGCACCAATGCTCTTGGGATGAGTCTATTGTTGAGACTAAGAGACCCTAAAGAAGGCCTTGTGTCCCTGGCTAAGTGGGACTGCAATGAGCCAGCCTATTAGCGAAATTTTGAGGAATTTTAAAAAATGATTATTCAAAAATGAAATTATTTTAGAGGTTTTCAGTCACCTGAAGTGAGGGAAAAGAAAAAGGTCCAAGACATCAGATTTTCTATATTTGGTTTTGCAGTTTGTGTAGCCAAAAATATAGAAGGATGAATAAAGATTTGGACTTCATATCTGGTCTATAGCCATATTGGCAAAATTTTCCTAAGGTTGATTGCCACTTTCTCTACTCGTTCCTATGGATGATTGCCACTTTTTGGCTTGGCCACAAACAAAAAAATTCCTGAAAAGAAGCCCATTGCTGAGGTATATTGCGATTTGCAAGCGCCGCTGAAACTTGACTAGCGATTCATGTAGAGCCCACCTGCTGAAAGAAAGCTTCTCACACATTTCTCACACGTTTCTCATGGCTTTACGCAAGAGGCCAGGTATTTGCCTATGCGGACTTTCATGATCACCAAACCATGCTCTCTCTCTCTCTCTCTCTCTGCGCTCAAGCATTCCGGATGTTCCTTCACGAAATTCCTCCCCAAAAAAAGAGTGTGAATTTTGGATTTGTTTTTTAATGGACTGCTTCGCAAGAGTTCTCCATTGCTTACCATACAACTTCCCCTCTTCAATCTCCAGCGTCTGATCCTCAACTACTTACAAGAAAAGCCCAGCCACAGTGAACCAGCACCCACCAGTCCACCATGAAGGATGAATGGTCAGTAGTCAGGAAACAGTTTTCTGTTGGGTTCCAGTTCCTTAGATAACCATAGTGGTTAGCTCAGTTGCTTTTTTTCCTACCTACCTACTGACAACCCAGAAGCAGGTTGTTAGTAGGTAGGTAATAAAAACAGCCATTAACTATGTATAAATGATCTACTTACCTAGTAGTTACCTATTTTCCTACCTATGTCTACCTATATATCATACCTATTTCCTACAGAATTGGTTACCAAGGTGAAACCAAATATTAACTCAGTTGAGGTTCATCCAATGGACATCCAATGGATGGTGCGCTGGTGGGTGCTGGTTCACTGTACTGTGGCCGAAAAGCCCCACCATGCGCCAACGGGAACAAAGGACTAGGGACCCTCTTCCCCTCCTTCCACGAACTCACCAAGTTCTCATCGCTTTGTTAGTTCTGCACCGTCGGATGTGAACAAGACACCTAACTGGACTAAACTCGACCATCGGATTTTGAAACGGCCCACAATGGGGGCTTGGTGGAAATGGAAATGAAGCAGGAAGGGACGAGAGAAAGCGTGTGTTCAGCAGAAAAAACAAAGCAGCAGCGTTCAACACACGAGCTACTTCTTGTTGCAAGTCGAAGGGCCATCCGGCGGTAAAGTCGCAATTGGAAACAGGGATTCATAAAGATTAATAAGTAGAAGTGCCGAGTGTTTGATTCGGAGAAAAAATTTGGCTCAAACTTGGGAAGCTTTAGAGGTCTACTCGGGATATCCTTCTTGTTGTAGCGAAGGTCCGTGAAGCATTTGAGAAGGACAAGAACAAGAAGAACAAGAAAATCTCAAGCAAGCAAGCAAGCAGACAGCCATGAGTTATTACAACACAGGGGCACCTCCTGTGAATGTGCCACCTCCTCAGGGATACGGTGAGGTTTTCTCCATGCTTATTATTCTTACCAGCTTTGTGTTCTTCGTTTTGATTTTGCCTTCCAGCTTCTCCCTGTTTGTTTGATTTCCGCTGTTCAGTCTCTCATGTATGCTGCTCCTCTGTTTTTCCATGTTAGAAATATTTTCCCGAGCGTTCGGACTGCTTTGTTTTGCCCTCGAAATGTGTTTAGTGAGCATGGCTCTCTGTGCTTCTTTGAATGGTCATGTCAATTTGCATGTGTACACCGGATGCCACTCACTGTTACTTTCAGTTCAGGTCATGCCAGGGTCATGCCTGCATGACCGTGTATCTCTCTGTCATTTTGCTCTGACCGACTAACTGCTGTGATCCTAAACATGATCACTATTCCACAAAAGTGGGTTACAACAAGCACCCATTACTGAAAGCTGTGAACTCCCCAAAATCCCCCCCTAAAATCTCTTATTGGAAAATTGAAATTGGACAAGCTCCCCCTTTGTTAACTGACATATGCAAAACTTCAATGACTTTTGAGTAGTGTATTATTTCCTTTAGCACATGGAGACCAGTTTTGACTCTCCTTTTCCATTTTGTTTGTAGCTAGTTTAGTGTTGGGATGTATGTTGGATGGGCCATATATGATGTCTCTCTGGAATCCAGGACCTGATTGATTGTACATTTCTTTTTGCAGGTTATCCTCCGCAAGGGTACCCCCCTCAAGGCTATCCACAACCAGGATATCCACAACAGGGATATCCACAACAGGGACAGTATCCTCCACCACAGGGAGTATATCCACAACAGCAATATGACCAGTCAAGTGGTCCATCCTTTATAGAATGCTGGTGAGAATTTAGCCTGCAACTGAGAGAGAGAGGGAGAGGAAAAGAGATGAAAGAGGAACATTTGTACATATCTGGGTTACTTTATGACAAAATTGTCTCTATATCATTCCCTGCTTGGTTTTCCAAGGGTGGATGCTTGAGCAGGCAACAAATGGTTTTGTTGGCTGCTTATAGTTTTGGTTGAGAAACAAGAATGTAGCTGCATGCTCCTTGAAGAGAAACTACCCTATCTTCATGAAGCACAAAGGGAGGGACCAAGCACAGAAATTATCTGATTGCATAAGGCCATAATTCTTTGGGTTGGTGGTTTGGTTGCAAACACACCAAATTTGCCAAGGCTTCCTTCATTGCTATTGTTACTGTTGCTCATAAGTTGGAAGGATAGACAGACCAAAGAGCTTTGAATAACATGGTTGGAGCAGGTTTGTCTCAAGCTAATTAGCAAGAAATGCATGAAGAGGTGTTTTTTGTACTTGAGAAGGTATTTCATTTCTAATGTTGGGTTCTTTTTATGTCAATGCAGCCTGGCAGCCTTGTGTTGCTGCTGTGTATTGGAGACGTGCTTCTGAGTTGGTTTTGAATGTTGCCTCCTTGAAGCATACACTCAAAAGCAAATAATGTGTGAATAGCCCCCCTCTCCAGAAGTCACTGGTATTCACTTGACTCTGGTTCTACTACCTTGACCAAAAGCCATGGCAACTCTTCCAAAACTACTCAATCTAGTCAGGGTAAGGGAGTTGAAATCAGTGTAGAATATTTTTGAGCCACCTTCCGCATTATTATTTCTGTTTTTTATACTACAGACATTTATGGCCTATTTTTTTTACTTTGTGTGCCGTTCCATAAAATCAGTATAGGTATTTTATGGGTACAATGTTTCTTAGATATGAGACGCTTCCTCTGTCTTATGTTAG
>Ga0116229_10006188_pt1 | contig 19339 bp, 16 predicted proteins | sample S1TSphgellanicum_3_FD_87313 | JGI IMG/M metagenome (GOLD analysis project Ga0116229, IMG submission 87313) | Host-associated microbial communities from peat moss isolated from Minnesota, USA - S1T2_Fc - Sphagnum magellanicum MG | ecosystem: Host-associated > Plants > Peat moss > Unclassified... | reverse complement strand
CGTTGCGACGACTCTCGGCGTGCCGACCGATCGCTCGCCGCCGGTGCTCTTGCACGGCGTGACGGGATCGAGCAGCGTCCCGACGATCCGCGTCGACAGCCTCTCGGTGGGCGAGCTCAACGTTGAGGCCGAAATCTTGCCCATCCTGCCTGACGCGTTTGGTGGTGCCGAGGGCATCCTTGGGACTGAGGGGCTTGCCAACAAACGGATCTTCATCGACTTTCGTCATGATCGCATCGTGGTCACCTACTCACGCGGCGAACGATCGGCGCAAGGCTTCATGACGCTGCCCTTTCGCTCGGTGCATGGAGCGCTGATCGTGATCGATGCCATGATCGGCAACATCCGCACCCAGGCGATCATCGACACCGGCGGTCAGGCGACCATCGGCAACCTGGCGCTGCAAACCGCTCTTGCCCGGTACGCGAAGCTGGCGCCCGGTACGCAGGACGAGATCCAAGGCGCAACGCTCGACGTTCAGGACGGTTTGATGAAGCCCGCTCCCTCGATCGCACTCGGCGGGATACAAATTCGCGATTCGAGCGTGACCTTCGGCGACATGTCGATTTTCGAGCATTGGCATATGACGAGCCAACCCGCGCTTCTGATCGGCATGGACGTCCTCGGCTTGCTCGATGCGCTCGTGATCGACTATCGCCGCCACGAGTTGCAGATTCGGCTGAGCGGGCGGGGTTAAGGCGGCGCGGGCGGGGGCCGGCGTAGGCGCTGCGGGCTCGCGTGCTTACGGGCGCTCCGCGGGCGCAAAGAAAACCAGGAGCTGCAGGTCTTCGGTTATGTCGTAAAAGCGGTGAGCGACGCCCGCCGCGACGAAAATCAAGCTGCCTGGTGCCACGTCTCGCTCCTCGGCGCCCGCACAAAACTTCGCGCGACCCTGCGTAACGTAATAGAGCTCATCCTCAAGATGCGGGGACTGGGGATCCTCGCCATGGGCGGGCAGCGCGTACACCCCGGCGCTCATGGAGACCACCCGCAGGAATTCGAGATAGCTCTTGCCGCTCTTGCGGCGCAGCTGCTCGACGGTTTGCAAGTCGGGCAAGGCGCTGAATTCGCGTGACATTCCGGCAGGATACGCGGTCCCGTGCGCGCGCGCATCCAGGTGCGCTCGGGCGCGGCCCCGGGGCACTGCGCGGATGCTGGCCGCAGCGGCGCGTTGCAGGTAAGCTGCGGCCCCCGCCGGCCCCGGTCGGCCCCGCCGGCCCCGCGCCGGCTGCGCACGTGCTGGACGGCGCGAGTTGAGACTAAAAATCGATGCAAACCAATCGTAACCCCACCGTATTGCAGACGACCCCTTGGCAGGAACTCTGGCGCGAGGGCTTTCGGACTCCGCGGGAGTTGCTCGACCATCTCGAGCTTGGGCATCTGGCCGAGGATCTCCCGAGCGTCGATCAAACGCCGTTTCCGTTCCGCGTTCCGCGCGGCTTCGCAGCACGCATGCGCATCGGCGATGCCTGCGATCCCTTGCTTCGCCAGGTGCTGCCGCAGCGGGCCGAATTACTGCAGGTACCGGGATTTGCCGCAGACGCGGTCGGCGACTCCGCGAGTCGGCGTGCGCACGGCGTGCTGCACAAGTACCAAGGCCGCGCTCTATTGATCGCAACCGGCTCTTGCGCCATTCACTGCCGCTATTGCTTTCGCCAGCATTTCCCCTATCAAGAAGAGATTGCCGCGGCGAATCGCTGGCGCGAGGCCTTGGGCTATCTGCGCGCCGACGAGTCGATCACGGAGCTGCTCCTGTCGGGCGGCGATCCGCTGTCCCTGTCGACACCCAAGTTGGCCGAGCTCACGACGGCGCTGCGGGAGTTGCCCCATATTCGGCGCTTGCGCATCCACACGCGATTGCCGATCGTGCTGCCCGAGCGCATCGACTCGGAGCTCATCGCCTGGCTCGAGAAATTGCACCTGCCCTGCGTGTTGGTGCTGCACACCAACCACGCGAATGAGATCGACGCCTCGGTCGTCGAGGCCTGTGCGCTGTTGCGCGATGCCGGAGTGCTCCTGCTCAATCAGAGCGTGCTGTTGCGCGGCGTAAACGACGGGGTGGAGGCACTCGCCGAACTCTCCGAGGCGCTGATCGACTGCGGGGTGATGCCTTATTACCTGCACCAACTCGACCGCGTGGTGGGAACCGCGCATTTCGAGGTCGAGGACGAGCGCGCCTTGCGCATCGTCGCGGAACTGCACATGCGCCTACCCGGCTACCTCGTGCCGCGACTGGTGCGCGAAGTGGCCGGCGCGGCGTTCAAAGTGCCTTTGTTTCAACTGTGATCCACCGGGCGAGACAGCGGCGCGCCTCCATGCTAGCTTGACTTCATGCTTTATTCGTCCCGAGTTCGTCGATTGCCGCGCAGCGCCGCGCTCCGGGCCGGCGGGCTCCTCGCGTGCCTGGCGTTCCTGACGGCGCCGCGCGTGCAGGCAGCTGAATTCCCGCTGGTCGACGGCAATGCCATCGTCGGTGAGGAACAAGTCGTTACGACGGTTTATGAGGACACCCTCTACGACCTCGCGCAGAAATTCGGCGTCGGCTCGGAGGAGCTGATCGCCGTCAATCCGGGCGTTGATCCCTGGTTGCCCGGCGCCGGCAAGAAGATCGTTATTCCGGGTCGGCACATTCTGCCGGCGGCTCCGCGCGATGGCATCGTCGTGAATCTGCCGGAGCACCGACTCTATTACTACCCGAAGGCGAAGCGAGGACAGCCGCGCACCGTCATCACCTATCCCGTCAGCATCGGTCGCTTGGACGCGGGTACGCCGCTCGGCCTCACGCATGTCATTTCCAAGGACAAGGATCCGACCTGGATTCCGACGCAATCGGTGCGCGAAGAGCACATACGTAATGGCGACCCTCTGCCCGCAAGCGTCCCGCCCGGACCGAAAAACCCGCTGGGGAAATTTCGCATACGTCTTGCGGCCGGCAACGGCACGTACCTGATCCACGGGACCAATAACCCGCTCGCCGTCGGCATGCCGGTCACGCATGGCTGCATAAGGATGTTTCCGGACGACGTCGCGGCGCTGTTCCCGATGATCGCGGTGGGAACGCCGGTGCACCTCGTCAACGAGCCGGTTAAAGTTGCCTGGGTCGACGGCGAACTGTTGCTGGAGGCGCATCCCCCGGTCGATGCGCAGGGTCAGGCGATCGAGCCAGATCTCGAGTCGTTTGCCGGCATGCTGCGCGCCGCCGTCGGCGACAATGATCTCGCCACCAACTGGGACTATGCGCGGCAAGTCTTGCAGAAATCGGATGGCCTCGTCGCCTCGGTGGGTCTGGATCCGGCGCGATCGGTGCTCGCCACCGAGGAAGCGGCAAAGGACGAGCCCAGCCATCCTTGAGCGCGGGCGGAAATCTTTGACGATCGACCCACGATGAGGACGCGCCTCGGCATCATTGCGGCACTCGGTTCGACTCAAGCACTCGCGTTCGCCTCCTCTATATATTTGCCGGCTGTGCTCGCAGCACCGATCGCACGCGGCATTGGTCTCACGAGTCCCTGGGTATTTGCGGCGCTGTCCGTCGGCATGGGTGTCTCCGCGATCTTGGGTCCCGCGTTGGGCCGACGCATCGACCGTGACGGCGGCCGCCAAGTGCTTTGCGCCTCGAGTGTTGCCTTTGCACTCGGCTTGGGTGCGCTCGCGCTCGCGAGCGGGCCGGTCAGCTTGTTTGCGGCTTGGCTCCTCATCGGCGTCGCCATGGCGGCGGGATTATACGAATCGGCGTTTGCCGCTGTGACCCGTCTGTACGGGCATGACGCGCGCGGCGCGATCACCGGCATTACGCTGATCGCAGGCTTTGCGAGCACGATCGGCTGGCCCCTGTCGGCCTACCTCGAGCATGCGTTCAGCTGGCGTGGCGCCTGCTTGGGATGGGCGGCGCTCCACCTCTGCGTCGGCCTACCGCTGCATGCCTGGGCATTGCGTGACGCCGCGAAGGCGCCGAGTCACGCCGCCCAGGGTCACGCCGCCCAGGGTCACGCCGACGAGGCCCGGGCAGCTGCGCCACGCGATCGGCGCATGCTGTTGGTCAGTTTCCTGTTCACGGCCACGGGCATGGTGACCATCGGTATCGGCACGAATTTACCGAGTCTGTTCCTCGCGCTGGGAGCGGGATCGGCCGCGGCAATCGCCGCCGGGAGTCTGCTCGGCCCGGCGCAGGTGCTCGCGCGCCTTCTCGAGTACGGTGCGCATCGGCGCATCAATCCGTTGATCAGTGCGCGCATGGCCAATGCCCTGCACCCGCTGGCCGCAGTGACGGTGGCCCTCGGCGGCGCCGCCGCGATCCCATTGTTCGCGATCCTGCACGGAGCGGGCGCCGGCATGTGGACCATCTGCCGCGGCACCTTGCCACTCGCCCTGTTCGGCCCCGCGGGTTACGGTGCGCGCATCGGCCGCATCAATGCACCGGTCAGGATCGGCCAGGCGTTCGCGCCGTTCCTGGCCGGATTCGCGATCGAAAGGATCGGCGCGACGGCGCTGTGCGCGAGCTGCGCTTGTTCCTTGACGGCGCTGCTGATCCTGTCGTTTCTGAGCCTGCCGCAGCGCGCCTCGCGCCTCACATCCAGCGCGATAGCCAATCCAGGAGGCGATTGATCGAAGCTCCATAGGGCGGCCGGATCAATCCGGTGCCGGCAAGACGCGACTGGATGAATACCGGCTTCTCTTTCGAGAATTGGCGGAAGCCAAACTCCCCATGATAGTGTCCCTGCCCCGCGGGACCGATCCCACCGAAGGGCAGGTTCTCCTGTGCGATGTGGAGCAGAGTCTCGTTGACCGACACGCCGCCGGCAATCGTAGCGCTCAGAACTCGCTCGCGAACGCCGCGGTTCGAACCGAACCAGTAGAGCGCGAGCGGCCGGTCACGTCGGTTTACGTAGTCGATCGCTTCCTCCAAGGAATCGTAGGGGACGATCGGCAGCACAGGCCCAAAAATCTCTTCACGCATGACCCGCATGGAATCGTCGACGTCGAGCAGCAACACGGGCGGCAGCTGTCGTTCGCCTGGCGCGTTCTGCTCGCCACTTGCGACTTCGATGACACGCGCACCACGAACGCGCGCGTCCGCGATCAGCTCGCGCAACCGCTGCGCATGTCGTTCACTGATGATGCTCGTGTAATCGGGGTTGCCGACAAAGCGTGGATACAGACCTCGCATGCCGTCACGCAGCGCGTCGACCAGGCGCGGGATATCGCCGCGCGGAGCCAGCACATAGTCCGGTGCAATACAGGTCTGACCGGCATTGATGAGCTTACCCCAACTGATGCGCTCCGCGGTTCGCCTGAGATCGCAGGAGCCATCGATGATCGCGGGCGACTTCCCCCCCAGCTCCAGTGTTACGGGAGTCAGATTCTTCGCAGCGGCCTTCGCGACCTCGCGACCCACAGCGGTCGATCCGGTAAACAGCAAATGATCGAATGGCAACGCGGAAAAGGCCTTTGCGGTCGCGGCGTCGCCCGTGACCACGCATACTTCGTCGGGCGCAAAGTTTGCGGCGATGGCGGTCTGCAATTGCGCCGCAAATCGTGGCGTGAGTTCGGAGGGCTTGAGCATCGCGCGATTGCCCGCCGCAAGCACGCCGATCAAAGGGCCGAGCGCCAACTGCAGGGGATAGTTCCATGGACTGATGATCCCGACGACCCCGAGCGGCTGGCGCATGATCATGGAGCGGCCCGGCCAATAAGCCGGCGCCGTGCCGACACGGCGGGATCGCATCCATTTCCCCAAGTGACCGATCGCATGGCGCAGCCCGGCTTGTAACACGAGAGTCTCGGTGATGCGGATCTCGACCGCGGAACGCGTCCCAAAATCCGCCGCGATCGCGACCGAAAAATCATCGGCGTGTCGCGCGATCAGTTGCTCGAGCCGGCGCAGGCGATCCTTGCGCGTCGCCTCGGACGGAGATTGTTCACGCCGGGAGGCGGCATGCATGCGCTGCAGCAGCGCAGATAGTTCATCGCTCGCGGACCCGTTCAGCGCACGGTCGGCGACAGCTATCGGTGTCATGATTCAGCGTCCGATGGGCTTGCGCGGTGTCTTCATATTGGCGATGGTAGCGCATGCTCCCGCGGGAACCACGCAGGAAATCGATCCACACCATTCTATTCGAGGATATGCCATGTCTGCCGTCAAAGCCTTTGCGACCCACAGCGCAAGCACTCCCTTGGTGCCTTTCTCCCTGGAACGACGCGCTCCGGGCCCCCATGACGTGCACATCGAAATCCTGTTCTGCGGCGTCTGTCATTCGGATCTTCATCAAGCACGCAACGACTGGAGCAACTCGCTCTATCCGATGGTTCCCGGTCACGAGATCGTCGGCCGCGTGATCCAGGTCGGGGAGAAGGTTGGCAAGCTCCGCGTCGGCGACTACGCGGGCGTGGGCTGCATGGTCGATTCCTGTCGACTTTGCGAGGCCTGTAACGAAGGCCTTGAACAGTATTGCGACGAGGGCGCCACTCTGACGTATAACGACCGGGAGCGCGTCAGCAAGCAGCTGACTTTCGGTGGCTACTCGGAAGAAATCGTCGTCGACGATCGCTTCGTCGTGAGAATCGCCGACAATCTCGACCTGAAGGCGGTTGCGCCCTTGTTGTGCGCCGGCATCACGACATATTCCCCCTTGCGTCACTGGCAGATCGGCAAGGGGCAGAAAGTCGGCGTGATCGGTCTCGGAGGCTTGGGGCATATGGGCGTCAAGTTCGCGAAGGCGCTCGGCGCTCACGTCGTGATGATTACGACCTCGGCGGCCAAGGCGGAAGACGCACGACGGCTGGGGGCGGACGAGGTGCTGCTGTCGAACGATGCGGCCGCCATGAGTCGCCATGCAAAGAGCTTCCATTTCCTGCTCAATACGATTCCGGTCGGCCATGACTTGAATCCTTACGCGGCACTGCTGCGGCGTGATGCGACGATGACTTTGGTGGGTGCCCTCACGGCCTTGGAACCCGCCTTGGCGGGTTACAGCATCATCGGCGGCCGCAGGCGCATCGCGGGTTCCGCGATCGGCGGCATGCTTGAAACGCAGGAGATGCTCGACTTCTGCGCGCAAAACAACATCGTCAGCGACGTCGAAGTGGTCGCCATTCAGGATATCAACGAGGTGTATCCGCGCCTGCTGCGCGGCGACGTGCGCTATCGATTCGTCATCGATATGGCATCGCTGAAGCGATGAAGCTGAACATTCCCGATCGCGAGTTCGGCGCGTACATTTTCGATTGTGACGGCACGCTCGCCGATACGATGCCCCTGCATTACCGCGCTTGGGGCGAGCTGCTGAAGGACTATGGCGGGACCTTGCCGGAAGACTTGTTTTATGGGATGGGCGGCAAGCCGACCGAGCAAATTCTCGAGTTTCTACGTGACCAGTTCGCGCTCCCGATCCATGATCTCGGCGCAGCAGCCCACCGCAAGGAGGCGCTCTTCTTGGATCTGCTCGACGAGGTGAAGCCGATCGAAGCCGTCGTGACGGTTGCGCGTCGCTGGCATGGGATCAAGCCCTTGGGCGTGGCCTCGGGTGGATTTCGCCGCAACGTCGAAATGACGCTGGCTGCGCTCGGCATTCTCGACCTGTTCGACGCCATCGTCTGTGTCGAGGACTGCGCGCGCGGCAAGCCGTTCCCCGATCCGTTCCTGGAAACTGCGCGCCGCCTGCAGGTCGCCGCAGCCGATTGTCTCGTGTTCGAAGACAGCCCACTCGGTATCGAGGCCGCGGTCGCCGCGGGGATGGCTTGGGTGCTGGTACCGCACAATGGACCGTGAGCGAATAATTTGCGGCAACTCGAAAGACATTTGCGAACTGTGTTGGGCACCGCACAGACAGGAGATGATTTCACAGCCGAAGCTATCACGGATCGGTGTGACCCAAGGAAGTGGCGAAGCGAATGGATGCCGGACATCCCATTGACCGAGAAAGTGCCGGCGGCGACCTGGATGCGGCGCGTGATTTGCGCGCGGGCGCGGCTGGACCTTCGCGAGCCATCACGACCCCTTCGCCGGACGATACACGGCGCGTGCTTCTGCTCATGGACCACAGCCTCGATTTCGTCGAGTTGCTGGGGGTCCAAGGCGTGATCAAGGGCGTCTCGGCCGCCATCAAGACACTCGCCGGCTACGATCCTGCTGAACTCACGGGGCGCCACTATCAGGAGCTCCTGCACCCCGATGACTGCGCGGCGGCGGCCGCCGCCTTCACGAGCGTGCTTCGCGGTGAGCGCATCGACCCGATCAGGCTCCGCTACCGACTCAAGGACGGCAGTTGGCGTACGGTGCAGGCCAGCGCGCGCAATTTTCTCAACGACCCGAGTGTCAGGGCCATCGTGGTCGTCACGCGTGACCTCACGGAACTCCTCGATACCGAAAACTCGCTGCGGCAGTCGAACATCGAGTTGCGCCGGCTTTCCCAGGAGTTGATCGACGCCCAGGAGAATGAACGGCACCATCTCGCCCGTGAACTGCACGACGACGTACAGCAAATCCTCGTGGGTTTGCGGCTCGGCATGGAGGCGGCGCGGCGCACGTCGACACCCCAGGCGTCGGACGGACTGATCGACACCTGGATTGCGCACGTCCAGGAGGTCATCGATCATTTGCACAATTTGACCACCAACCTACGCGTGCTCACCACCGGTGAACACGGCCTACGCGCCGAGATTTGCCTCTATATCGAGAATGTCAAACTTGCGGACGGTCAGAACCTGCGTCTTGAACTGGGTGACGGGTTGGGAACGATCGCGCCGCATGTCGATCTTGCCTGCTTTCGCATCGTGCAAGAAGCGCTGAATAACGCGGTTCGGCACTCCCACGCGAGACACTTGAAGGTCGCGCTGTTGCGAGCCGGGAACTACCTGACCGTGTCGATCGGGGACGATGGCGTGGGGTTCGACGTCAAGGCGGCGCAGACCTTGGCCATGACACGCGAGCACTTTGGTCTGCTCGGGATGCGCGAGCGGGCTTCGCTCGCGGGCGGGCGCCTAAAGATCAGCTCATCGATCGGCCATGGCACCCGCATCAGTGCATCCTTTCGTCGCACCTTGAACTGATCAAGACGACTTCCACTTCAAGAATTTCGCCGAGAACTCGGCTCCGGGCGCCGGCTTGCCATATAGGTAACCCTGCACCTGATCGCAACCAAGGCTACGCACGATGTTCGATTGTTCGTCGGTTTCGACGCCTTCCGCGACCACTTCGAGCTCCAGAGAATGCGCGAGATTGATGATCATGGCCACGAGTATGTTCGACTCACGTTTGGTCGCCAGATCGGTGACGAATGAGCGGTCGATCTTGAGCGTGTTGATCGGCAGCTTGGCCAGATAGCTCAGCGAGGAGAACCCCGTGCCGAAGTCGTCGATCGCGACGGTCAAGCCCATCGAGCGGATTTGCTGGAGACTCGCCACGCTGTGTTTGACGTCGGCCATGATCAAACTTTCCGTGATCTCGAGCTCGAGGGCCGCGGCGGCCTGCGGATGAACTGCGATGATCCGCTCAACCTCTTTGACAAAGCCGCGGTTGCCGAGCTGCAGCGGCGAGACGTTCACGGCGATGCGCACAGGGGCAAGTCCCGCGCACTGCCAACATAAATAGTCCTCGACGGCCTTTTGCAGCGCCCAATAGCCGACCTCGTTGATCATTCCGGTCTCTTCGAGCATGGGAATGAAACGGGCCGGGGGCACGAGTCCCGTATTCGGGTCGTTCCAGCGAATGAGGGCTTCCGCGCCCACGACCTTGCCGGTCGCCAGGCTTAGCTTGGGCTGATAATGGAGCACGAACTGTTGTTGCTCAAGCGCCTGGCGCAATCGGCTTTCAAGGCTGAGGCGGCCGACAGCCGAATCCCGCATGGCATTCGCATAGAAGAGATACGAATCGACGCCGGTCTTGGCGGCCTTGAGTGCGGCTTCCGCATTGGCAAACAAGGTCTCGGCACCCGCGCCGGCTTCCGGAAAAACCGCGACACCGATCTTGGCGGAAAAGCGATAGGACGCGCCCTTCCAATGAAAGGCTTGTTTGAGAAACGCCTGCAGAGTGGCCTCGACCATCGCGGCCTGGTCGGCGTCGCTAGCGACGGTCGGTAACACCACGGCAAAATGATCTGCGCCGACGCGAGCCAGGCGGCTCACGTCGCCGACGTGCTTGGTGAGTCTCTCGGCCACCTGACGCAGCAACTCGTCGCCCGCCGGACGACCCAGACTATCGTTGATGTTCTTAAAGCGCTCCAGATCGATCAGCACCAGGGCCAGCCCTTGATCCTCGATTTCGGCGACGCGCAATAACTGTGAGACACGGTCCAGGAAAAGCGCACGGTTCGCGAGACCGGTCAGCGGGTCGTAAAACGCAAGGTACTCGATGCGCTCCTGCTTCTCGATGTGATCGATCGCAAAGGCGACGTCGCCGGCCAGTTCGGTCAACAGGTGCATCTCGTCCGCGTGGAAAAAATCCGCATTCTTGGAATAGAGCGCCAACACGCCAACGGCTTCGTCGCCGACGATCAAAGGCAATTTCGCGAATGAGCGAATCTCCGCCTGCATATAGATGCGCGCCGCCGCAGGGTTCAGGCTTGTGCGCAGGTCGTTGATGATCAGGGGCGCCTTGTGTCGGACCACCTTGACGGTGGCGCTGCGATTGGCGGTGGCGCTTTTCATCGAAAGCCCCTCCTCGATGCAGGTCAGCAAGAGCTCGGTCACACCCACCGATGCAACCGGCGCGATTTCCGCCAAGCCACGATCCAAGATTCCGATCCAGGCCATCGCGAAGCCCCCGGCTTTCACGGCGATGTTACAAGCCTCCTTGAACAACTCGGCGCGGTCACGCACGCGGACGATGAGCGAGTTGATGCCGCTCAGCATGGCTTCCACGCGTTTGAGCTGAGCGATACGCTGCTCCGCGAGCTTGCGTTCCGTGACATCCCGAATCAGCGAGACGATCACCCAGCGTCCCTGCAGGAGCTGTGCCTGACGTCGGACCTCCAACCAATAGACTGACTGGTCGGCACGCTGGCGCCGCACTTCCACCCGATCAGAGACCGCGGCTCCCGCGATGAGTTCGTCGTAGATATGTGCGAGTTCCGTCTCGGGAATTCCAAGAGCGGCAGAGGGACCTGAAGCCAGGATCTCGTCCCGCGTCTTGTTCTGCATACGGCAGGCCGCGGCGTTGCAATACAAGAAAGCCATGCTGGCGCGATCAGTGAGGTAGATGGCATCCACCGCCGCATCCATGGCCGCGGCAAACTGCAGCAAGGACTGCTGATCGCGCTTGCGGTCCGTGATATCCACGTGCATGACGACCGCGCCATGTCGCGCCTCACCATCGAGCGGCGTGACGATCAGCAGGAACCAGATGGTGCCGCCCGATGTATCGCAGGCATATTCGGCCGCGAAGCGATGCGATTCGCCCTGCAACACCGATCGAATGCCGGCAGCGGTGGTCTGCGCGCTTGCGGCATCCGGCCCCCATGCACCGTCGCACAAGGCGAGATAATTGATGCCCAGGCCGAAGTCCGGGCTCTGCATCGAGTTCACCGCCGCAAGCTGGCGCCATGCCTCGTTGACCGAGACGATGACACCATGTGCGTCGAGCAACACGACATGTGCCGGCAGCGCGTTCAGAATCGCTGTTTGGTACGCGGCTTCTTTCGCGCGTATTTCGCGCTGAGCGTGACTCAACAGGTAGGCGTTACCGTCGCTGTCGGAAACCGAATCGACTTCACCGGCCGTGAGTTCTTCCAGACGCTGATCGGCGCTGCGCAAGGTCCGGACCAGCCGCGAAATCTCGATATCGTCTTCGCTTCGATGTCGCGCTTGACTCATTATGCCGCATCGACCTGCGTGTCGAGCGCCGCGAGTAGCTTCCATGACCGATGCAAGGACCCGACGATGCGAACACCGGGGTTCGGCGCAAGCTTGATGAGCGTCGGCGTCATGCGAATATCGTCGGCGCGCGCGCGTTGTGGCTCACGGAGCACATCGACGACTTCAATCTCGTAGTTGCCCGGCCATCGGGATTCGCAGAGCGCAGTGAGATCGGCGAGTGCGCGTACGGCATTTCGCGTACCTTCCGCCGTATAGAGTCGGAATCGGAATTGGCCGCGGCCGCTCATGAGCGCATCACCGTGTGACTGAGCATGGGACTTGTCCATTGGTTTACGTGTATCGATTCGCCGTCGTGGCTGCCACGGTTTTCGAGCTGATCCATTAGCGACCCACCACAGGTATCGGCCGCGTTTCCAAGCCCTGCAATAAATTCGCACTTGCATGCAAACGCAGGGAAACCCTGCAACAGAGGTGTTTTTTTAATCGAAAGCCGCCAGAAAAAACGGGGGCGCAATGCGGCAACGCAGTTCATTTCTTTCCGACGATTCGTACCCACATCAACAAGAGACCAAGCGTGATCCGTTTAGTGACGTGGATCGCACGCAGCAATTCGAATCAGCATAGTCTCGCGGCTTCCCATCGGTAGGCGCGGTGGATTTCATATGCTGAGTTCCTCCCTACCGCCCTTACCACAGTTTTATAGGAAGAAAGATGGCGCTAATCAAGAAGACAGTTCCCGCAGCCGCGATGATGGCCGCCGAAATCGGCAAACCTTCGAGCGCCTCGAACCGCGACGCAGAGGCCCAGCGCAAAAAAGCGCGGACGCTCGCAAAGCAACAGCAGGCGGCAGAGCGAGTCGCCGCCGCCACGGCGCAACTTTCGTCCGGTATCAACGAGGCTGCGGCTGCGGCGGAGCAACTGAAACGCAATGCGGAACAGATAGCGACGGGTGCGGAAGAGGCGTCTGGCGCTGCACAAGAATCATTGGTTGCATTCAAGCAAGTGGAAGGGGCCATCGCGCGTCAGATGCAAAATGCGACCGTCAGTCAATCGAAGGTCGAGTCGACGCAGGCCTTGGTCTTCCAAACCAGCAGCGGCGTGGCCACCTTGGTCGATAATGTGCGCTTGGCGGCTGACCGGCAAAAAACATCGGTAAAAATGGTCGCCGAATTGGAAAAGCAGGCGGCCTCGATTGGCGATATTGTAAAGGCGGTCGCTCGTATTGCGGACCAGACGAATTTGCTTGCCTTGAACGCCGCGATTGAAGCCGCACGTGCGGGCCAGCACGGCAAGGGATTTGCCGTGGTTGCCGATGAAGTTCGCACCTTGGCGGAGACCTCAGAGAAGAGTGCGAAGCAAATCCAGGATCTGGTCGGCCAAATCCAGGAGGAGGTCAAATTAATTGCGGAGGGCATCAGTGCCTCGGCGAACACAGTCTTGAACGAGGCCCAGAACGGCGGGAAGATCACCGCGCAGCTTGAACAGATTCGCGGCGATGCAGTTGAAATCGTCAAGGGAATCACCGAGATCGCCACGGCCGCCGAGCAGTCCTCGGTCGCCTCCAAACAGGCGCTGAAGGGCACAGAGGACATCGCCGCAGCAGCGGAAGAACAGTCCGCGGCCGCCACGGAATCGACCAAGACTGTCGATGAGCAGAGTCAGGCTTTGGGTCAGTGCGAGCTGGCGGCCCAGAATCTGTCCGAGCTTGCGGAGGACCTAAAGAACTCTGCGGATGTCGCCAAAAGCGCCGAAGAGGTCGCTTCGTCAGCCGAAGAACTCTCCTCTGCCGTACAGGAAATCACGCGCTCGGGTGCGCAGATCATGGCCGCGCTCGAGCAGATCCGCAAGGGCGCGCAGGTGCAGGCGGCCGGGACGACGGAGTCGTCCGCCGCCATCGTGCAAATTGAACGGGGTCTCGAGGCTGCGCAACTGCGCAGCAAGTTGGCAGGTGAGAAGGTAGCCGCGATTAAAGGACTACTCGGTATCAATAAGAAGAGTGTCGATGACCTAATCAAGGGAATCTACACAGCTGCTGAAGCATCCGGAGGCAGCCTCAAACAGATCAAGGATCTTGAGCTGATTTCGCGTCGGATCGACAAGATCGTGGACGCCATTACCACGGTGTCGATCCAGACCAACATGCTGGCCGTCAACGGCTCGATCGAAGCGGCACGCGCCGGCGAATACGGCAAAGGCTTCGTGGTGGTGGCCACCGACATCCGCAACCTGGCCCACGACTCCGCCGAGAATGCCGACCGCATCAAGGATTTGGTCAAGTCCGTACAAGACCAAATTGGCGTAGTGGCGCGCGATCTGGATGAAATCATGGCATCGGCCTCCGCCGAGGCTGAAAAGGCCAAAGCGATTACGAGCAGCCTGCTATCGATCGAGACGGACATCCAGGCCGTCGACGATGGGGCACGCGAGATTTCTGCTGCCGCCAACGAGATTGGTGTCGCGATCGCACAGGTCAAGACAGGTATAGATCAAATCTCCGTCGCTGCACAGGAGGCTGAAAAATCCGTCACTGAGGCTGCCACGGCCGCTAAGCAGCAAGCCAAAGGTGCGGAGGAATTATCGGCCGCCGTCGAAGAGATTGCTTCGCTGGCCGACGAACTGCAAAGCGCAGCCTGATATCCGCATCTCGTCTCGAGGAGAATAAATATGAACACTGAGACGTCCACGGCGGGCCAAGATGCCCCTCGTGAGCCGAGTTCTGAGCTCTGCCAATTCGTGACCTTCGTCGTCGGCGAGGAGGTCTTTGCGGTCGACCTCGCCCCTGTGCAGGAGATCATCCGCGTTCCGGAAGTGGTCGGCGTGCCGCTTGCACCACCCAGTCTCGACGGCCTTGCGAACCTGCGCGGCAAGATCCTTCCCATCATCAGTTTGCGGCGCATCTTCGGTTTCGAGCAGCGCCACTACGATGATTCCACCCGCGCCGTGGTGATCGACCTGGGTCAACCCCTAGGCTTCGTCGTCGATCGCGTGGCGAGCGTGATCAGTGTGGATCGGGCGCAAATAGAATCACCGGCATCGATCAAATCGACGGTCGACACCCAGCTTCTCTCGGGCCTTCTCAAGAATGTCGGCGGCCAAAAGATGATCATGGTGCTCGATTTCGCGCGGCTCATCGCGAGCGAATTCGGCGGCGCCGAGAAAAAACCATCCGGTGACGCGGGACGCACCCAGCTGACGAGCAAGCTGCCCGACGGCGCGGCCGAGACGATCAGCGCCGAACTGCAGTTCGTGAGCTTCGAGGTTGCCAAGCAGGAATATGCCATCGTCATCGCCGACGTACAGGAAATCGTCCAGGTGCCGAGAGACATCGTCCATGTGCCCCATGCGAAATCGCACGTGCTCGGGGTGATGACTTTGCGTAACCGGTTGCTGCCGCTCGTATCTCTGCGTCGAATGTTTGGTCTGCCGGACCGCGATGCGGATGACGAAAGCAGGATTGTCGTCGTAGCGCTCGGCGGCGCCTCGGTGGGCGTCGTTATGGACCGCGTCAACCAGGTGCTACGGGTCGCACGTTCGACCGTCGACCAGATGCCCGGGCTTCTCGCTCAGGACGGCACCATGTCCGATATCGAGGAGATCTGCCGGCTCGACGGCGGCAAACGGATGGTATCGATTCTTTCCGTGGAAAATATGTTCCGTCATTCCGCGATGAAAGCGGCGATCAACACGGTGGATGATATGACACTCGAACACAATGCCGATGCAACTCGGACACATACCGATGGCCGAAGCGATGACGAGGAACAAGTCGTGGTATTCCGGCTGGGTAAGGAGGAATTTGGCGTACCCATCGAGAGCGTCCAGGAGATTGTCCGTCTGCCCGAAGAGATGACCAAGGTGCCCAAAGCCGCCTCGGCCGTTGAGGGGGTCATCAATCTGCGTGGCGCGGTGTTGCCGGTCATCGATTTGCGCCGCCGTCTCGGGTTGGCGCCGGTGGAGCGCAGCGACCGCCAGCGCATCGTGGTGTTGGTGATCGACCATGTTCGCACCGGGTTCATCGTCGATTCCGTGGCCGAAGTGCTGAAAGTTCCGAAATCTACGATTGAGCCTGCGCCCCACCTGTCGGGCGATCAACATCAGGTACTGGCGCGCATGGCGAATCTCGAACAGCAAAAACGCATGGTGCAATTGATCGATCCGTCATACCTGATCGAGAAACAGCATCGCGACGGGTTCGCCCAACTGGCGGCGGCCTGAGCCGCTGTGAGAAGCCCGCTGCATGATAAAGCTACTCATCGTCGACGATTCAGCGCTCATGCGCCGGCAGTTGTCGGCGCTGTTCGTCGACGAGCCCGATTTTTCAATCCGCACGGCGCGTAACGGTCGCGAAGCCGTCGAGGAAAACCGCAACTACCAGCCCGACGTGGTCACCCTCGACATCAACATGCCGGAGATGGATGGACTGACCGCGTTGTCGATGATCATGGTCGAACGCCCCGTGGCCGTGGTCATGGTCTCATCACTCACCGAGAAAGGCGCACTTGCGACACTCGAGGCCTTGAATTTGGGCGCGGTCGATTACGTCGCGAAACCCGGCGGCACGATCTCGCTGTCAATCGACGCGATCCGCGCACAGCTCATCAGCAAGGTTCGCACGGCCGCCAAGGCGCGGCTCAAACCGCTCGGTACGGTCGGCCGCCGAGGCGCGTCGACCGGCAGCGCGTCGGAATCCCGTGCCACATCGGCCGGCAGATCACCTCTGCCGGCAGTACCCGCGGTGAGGCGAAATTTCGGCAGTGCCGGTGTCGTCGTGATCGGCGTGTCCACTGGCGGACCGCGAACGCTCGAGGGCATTCTCCCCCAGTTGCCGGCCGGCTTTCCTTGGTCGGTCCTGGTCGCTCAGCACATGCCGGCGAGCTTCACCGCGCCGTTCGCGCAACGTCTGAATGGTCTATGTGCGCTGCCTGTGGTCGAGGCGAGCCGTCCAATGGCTTTGGAGCCGGGCACTATTTATATCGCCAAAGGCGGTGCGGATATGCAAGTCGCGCTGCGCGCAGGCAAACCGACGGTCATTCCCTCGCCCGAAAACTCCGAGTTTCTCTGGCATCCCTCGGTCGAACTGCTCGGCCGGACCGCGCTCGAACATTTCGATGCAAGCCATATGGTGGGCGTGATGCTGACCGGCATGGGCAATGACGGCTCGGACTCGTTCGCGAACATCAAGCAGCGGGGTGGGCGAACCATCGCTGAGTCGGAGGATTCCGCGGTCGTCTTCGGCATGCCCGCAGAGCTGATCAAGAAGGGCGGCGCAACCGTCACACTGCATGCCGACAAGATCGGGCGTCAGATCAATGCCTGGGTCTTGGGCTAATTGCGGGACATACCATGGCATTCATCAAGAGCAAGGACGTCGTTCGCAACCCCAACAGCGACGAGCGGAGCAATCCCCGCGATTTTGACGGGCTGATCCGCGAACTCGAGGATACCGACCCTGCGGCGCGGCGCTGGGCGGCACGCGACTTGGCTGCTCATCCGGAAGCGAGTCCGGCGCTGGTCAACCGCCTGCAAAGGGAGGGCGAAGTACCGGTCCGGGAAGTGATCCTCACCGCCCTGATGCGGATCGCGGATTCGGCTGCGATCGACGGGCTTGTGTCCTGTCTGCGCAGCGAGGATACCAATCTGCGTAACGAGGCGATCGAGGCGATGAAGTCGCTGCCGGTCGAAGTCGCGCCCATCATGCGCGGCCTGTTGGTCGATCGAGACCCGGACGTACGCATCTTCGCGATCAACATTTTGGAGTCCCTGCGACACCCGGACGTCGAAGCCTGGTTGATCGAAGTCATCGAGCGGGAGCCGCTGGTCAATGTCTGCGGCACCGCGGTCGACCTATTGACTGAAGTGGGAACAAGCGCATCACACCGTGCACTGGAGCGCCTCCAGACGCGCTTCGCTTCCGAGCCCTACATCCAGTTCGCGGCGGCGCTCGCCCTAAAGCGCATCGTTCCGCTTGCCGACGCGACGCAATGACCGCGGCCCGCATCAGTGCCGATGACTTTCTGAAATTCCAGGAGTATTTCTACCGAAAAACCGGGATCCGCTTCGAAGACAACAAGCGTTATTTCGTCGACAAGCGCCTGCTGGATCGCATTGGTCATACGGGGAGCGCCAGCTTTCGGGAATACTTTTCACTCCTGCGCTTCGAAGCCGATGGCAGCGAACTGCAGGCTCTGGTCAATCTCATGACCGTTAACGAAACCTATTTTTTCCGCGAGGATTACCAGTTCGATTGTCTTGTGGATTCGATACTGCCTGAGATCCTCGCACACAAGAAGGACAAGAGTCCGATCCGAATCTGGGCTCTGCCGTCCTCGTCCGGCGAAGAGGCTTATACGATCGCCATGTGTCTGATCGAGCGTTGGCCTGGCATCCAAGATCACGACGTCGAGATCATCTCGTCGGACATCGACACCAACATTCTTTCACAAGCGAAGGCCGGCCTCTACTCCGCCCGCTCGACCATGCATGTGCCGGAGACGTACCTGCGCAAATACTTCAAGAAAACGGCGCGCGGCTTTCAAATTGACGATCTGCTGCGAAGCGCCGTCGAATTCACGCGCGTAAATCTTCAGGATCCTTCGGACGTGCGGCCGTATCGGAATTTCGACATCATCTTTTGTCGCAACTTGCTGATTTATTTTGACGACGTCTCCCGCAAGCAGGCCGCCGAGACATTCTATGACGCGCTGCGGCCGGGAGGCTTCATCTTGCTCGGCCATTCGGAGTCGATGAGCAGGATCTCCTCGTTGTTTCAGATTCGAAAATTTCCGAGTGCAATCGTCTATCAACGACCGGGAGTAGCACAGTGACGCAGCGGATTTTGATCGTGGACGACGCCGCAACGGTGCGGATGTACCACCGCGCGATCCTGGAGTCGGCCGGCTATGTCGTGGCGGAAGCTGTTAACGGCATCGAAGCGCTCGAGGCTGCCATGAATACCGACTACGACTTGTACCTCGTCGACGTAAACATGCCAAAGATGGACGGCTACGCGTTCTTGCGCTCGTTGCGCGGTCAGGCGGCCGTCGCACAATCGCCGGCCGTGATGATCTCGACCGAAGCCGAACCTGTCGACCGACAAAAGGCATTTGATGCCGGCGCAAATCTTTACCTGCTGAAACCTACGCGACCCGAGAATTTGCTCGGGGTTCTACGGGTATTGCTTGGGAGTCCGAACCTATGACGCCAATTCTCCAGCAGTTCCTGTCGGAAGCACGCGATTTTCTCCAGAACATCAGCGAAAAGCTCCTCAAGCTGGAAAAGACGCCCGGCGATGCGGAACTCATGAGCGATCTGTTCCGCTCGGTGCACACGCTCAAAGGCAACTCCGGCTTGTTCGATTTTCCCGAAATGTCACGGGTGCTACACGCAGCGGAGGATCTGATGAGCGTGGTCCGCGACGGCGGTCTAGGCTTCAGTCAAGAACTCGCCGACCGACTGCTCGATGCCATGGACTTCGTCGCGCTGTTGCTCGACGAGATCGAAACCGGCTCCGTCAGCGGAGCGGCGCATG